>Ga0209208_10001077_pt1 | contig 38006 bp, 28 predicted proteins | sample S1TSphfallax_3_FD_187694 | JGI IMG/M metagenome (GOLD analysis project Ga0209208, IMG submission 187694) | Host-associated microbial communities from peat moss isolated from Minnesota, USA - S1T2_Fd - Sphagnum fallax MG (SPAdes) (version 2) | ecosystem: Host-associated > Plants > Peat moss >...
AAAAATTAAAAAAAAAAAATGACAAGACAACAAAAGTGTTTGCCATGCACCCATGAACCAAACCACAAAAATAAAAAATAAAAAATTTCACAAACCCCGTTACCCTGCCACCCAAGCCCCCTTTACCCCGCCAGACCCACCCCCAAAGAAAAGAAACAGGGCCACAGGGGTGCATGTTGGCTCGCCTCATTGGCTGCCAGGAAGTTCTAGGTATTTCATACTCTGCCCCTCACCATTTTTGGTGGAGGCTAATGGGAAGGGGCAGAATTGTGGAGACATTGGTAGTAAAGCATGGTACACACCTAAAAGCCAATCCTAAGGTGGTCCCCTTTCTGTTTGTAGGAGTAAGTTAAAAAGTCACTACTCCACTCCAAGGGGTGTTAGTGGGCCAGGCAAGCATCTAGTAATAGCCATCTAACTAAAGCCCAATACTCCATAAATAATTTTATAACTTTGAGAAGCTTGGAGATGATGGGAACATCAATGGGAACAATAGTGATAACTTTAAAGTGTAAAGGTGCATCAGAATAATGGTACCAATAGTATGATATTCAGACTTTTTTACAAGGTGCCTTTGGGATTTCTGGTAACACCTAAGGAAATTACCAGTGTTGAACATTTGAACTTGGATAACAGTAAATAAGTAATTTAAATTGTCAAAACTGGGACTGAGCTTTCCACTAAAAAGGAAGAATCAGCCAACAATTGTTTGAACTTTGAACCCTCGTTGAAGATAACCACTTACCCATACAACTTCAGCACCTTGTTCATCAGAATTCAGGAGTCTAGAGTTCTCTGCTGGAACAGGAGCAAGAGCTAAAACATGTTTGAGGATTTGGATTGCATCTAGTTTTTTGTTCATAAAGACAACATTGGGTTTTTCTAGTGTAGTTAGAAAATGCATTATAGAATGAAAAAACTGGCTGGGCATTTTAAAAAGTGAAATAATCACAAGCGGGCATTCCATTTTCTGAAATGTCTTGCAACATTTTTTCCTGTGATTTCCAGCAGGCACACAGCAAGTATCACCAAAAAGATTTATAAAAAAATAATCCAAATGCAGTCTTTATCGTCAGTAAAGCCCTCAGCACAGCCAATCCATTGCTCTGCCTAGCATAGGCCCTTATTCCAGTAAAGTCTATTGCTGAGGGCTTTACCCTACATACTCTCTAGACCTGCAATTGCCAGGTGTGGGTTCTTTCAAAGTGAGTTGAGAAATATTGATGTGAACAAAAGATTTTAGAAATCCTTTTTTTTGGCCATACATAATTTGACCAAATCAATTGCAGTTGGATAGTGGCTGAGAGGAAGAAGACATGGAAATGTACCCTTAAACCACCTAAACTAGCTGGAGTCTGGTCACGAGATTTGTAGATCAGATCTCTCTAAAAAGATCTGGGACTGGACTAATTGCAGTACAGAACTGATTTGGATTGATTGGAATGACTTTCCATTGTTCCTATGTGATTAATTGATGACTCGTTAATTGCAGCCCTGCTAGAATTTCAGCTCAAATGTCTCCTAACTTAGTACTAACTAGTGTGGCCTGTGCGGTTGCCCAAGTGTTACCACATCCTCAATTGATTTTTCCCACCAAAACCTGGTTTTTTGGAATTTATTTGAATTTTCAGCGACAGAAATCACTTCAAAATCAATCTCTCCCACATACTGAATCCAAATCTTACCAAATAAATTCCGTTAAATCCTGCTCATCAAAATCTTTCCAGCAATACCAAAGGCTCATTCCAATTCTTCCGAAATTTTCAGCTAGGATTTAATTTAATTTTCAGTGAAGAAATCATTCCATTTTCAAGAACTTCTACACCACAAGTCCAAATGCCATGAAACCAACCCGATGCACCCCTCCTCCTCCTCGAGAGCTTTCCAAAGAGACCAAGAACACAATCTGAAGCATCCTGGTGCAGTGGATCTCATAAGTACAAACAAAACAAAACAAAACAAACAAACAAACAACCTTCCTTCATAGATAGATCTTTCGGATCAAATCCTTTCCAGGTTTCCGCATTCCTGTTTACTTGTGGTACCATATTGTTCCTCTGTTGAACTGGTCCCCAAGGTGCACCGGGATGACCCATGTTGTTCAAATTACCAAGAGCTGCAAGTAATCTGCCGTTGATCCCAAGTTAGGATATTTGTTGCGTCTGGACCAGGATTGGGCAGGTACCCAATTTGGAGCGTTACAATCGCTGGTTCTGTTTACAGTCAGTCAAAACTGAACTGGAACTGGGTCTGATTTTTGGAACTGATTCCAGAATTGGACCTGGATTTTTTTAAAAAAAATTATTAGAAAGAACCAGAGCTAGGACAAGATTCCAGGTTGAATTGGAATAGACATTCTTGAAAATCATTTGGAAAACAAATTAGAACTTAAGGGCTAACTAGAGATTAATTGGCATTTAACCATTGATTCCAGTGTGGGTTACTTGGAACTGAACCAGAACCAGAACCAGAAACAGTATGAGATTCCCAGTTTCAGTTAGATGTGGAACCAAAACTGTTCTAATTTATTTTTAAACCACCCAACACTTTAGACTAGTGTTGGGTTGGTACTTGCTTTGGTGGTTACACTAGAAGAGAATGTGATTTTTCTCACACAAAAAGGTCATGGCTCATAACAAGTGTGATTGGTCTATCACCAATATTTTTGGAATATGGGGGCACTCCCTAACATGGAAGCCTAATATGCTTCCCTGCCCAAATTAGAAGCCTTTTTGACTGCTGCCCTCTTTTTAACAAGTGTGAAGTATACTTTGTAGTTTCATCTATTACAATGTACAATATGTGGTGTTTATTGTGACATATATTATATTAAAATTACAACTTGACATTAAGTTATGGCACATATTACATTTGACTTCACATGTTTTAGAGCATTGTCTTTTTCTTCCAATTTCCTAATGTGTCAGGGTGACAAGTATCCCTAGGCAGATTTGATTTAGTTGGTGAATTTATTTCAAGGAACTCTTCAAACTATAGTTAGTAGACATAAATGTGACAATGTCTTCCCCCAAAAAATTAATTTGTTTCTTTTAGGTGATGTGTTTTCCAGAAAAAGGAATTTGTGATAGAATATTATATTTTCAGAAAATTGTGTCACCTCTTGGCAATTTTTTGCTCATAATGATAATCATTTTAAAGGTTGTAATTGAATATGGAATCATTGAAATGAATGATTGGTTGAAGGATCGACTATAACTCAAGCATATTCAAAATGTACCAAAATCTAATGTTGATTTGCAAATGGGTAACATACATCTCTAGACCAATGTTTTAATTTTTTGGGGTTGGATTTCCGTTTTTTCAACCTGAAAAGTGTGATTTCAACACATGTAAAAGGACTTTAGTGAGAAAATGGCATTAATTAACTAGATTTCAAAAAATAAAATAAATCTTTAAATTTCTAGAACAATTTCCTACAAATAGTCAAAATATAAATGGATTTATTTGTAAATTACCTTTCATATCTAGTCTATAGCCAAATTTCACTAATTCTTCTTGTGGATGATTGCCAATTTGGCTATATCATTAAAGTGAAAAAAAACTTAAAGTCTAGATGCAAGGTCTGGTATTAACTTTTGAACATTCTAGCATAATCCTAGTATTAATTTTTTTAGTATTTATACTGGGTGCTTTTAAAAACTTTCATACAAGTCTTGTCTTGATGGTGGGGTTCAAGACTATTGTTTGGGTAGTATGAAATATGTATATGCTTGGCATTGAAATTGATGCAAATTAATTTAAGACTAATGCTATGTCATGACCTTAGTTTGGGCTTGCTACCAATGCTAAAATCTCCTTTACACTCTGGTGAGGGATACTGACCATGGAAAATTTGATTTAGAAATCATGATTTTAAGCATATTTTACAAGATATTTCAGTATTAAAGATCATTAAAAATTCAGTCCTTGTCTTGGATTGATTTCTTATATCATGTTTTGACCTTTAATCACCTTTTGTTATTTATTTATAAAAATTGACTTCATCTTTAACTTTTGAGTTCATCCTATTCCTATCTCATAATTTGCATATTATTTTTTTATGTGGTTTAAAAACATGCCTTGGGTTTGCATTTCATTTCAAAATAAAAAATTGATTTCGATATCACTTGACAAACCTAAGGATATGTCATATCAAAGAGCCTTGTTAGTAACTAGTGTTGATAGCAAAACATTAAAGACCCCAATGAACTTTACAGTGTCAACACATTCACCCACATGATTCTACTACCAAATTTGATTAATGTCAATGTTATAAATAGGTCAAATAAGTTGAAACACCATTTAATGTGCAACAAGTTAAAATTGGAACTAGGCTACTTATAGGTTTATCAACTTGTAAAAACTTTGAGGACATTGACATCGTCCATGCAAAGGAGATCATTTTCCCCTATAATCCAACACCTATTTCAATCAAGTAAATGACCACTAGCAATTGTTGGACTAATCTCCATTGCACACAAACCTTTCCATTCAAAGGTCGTTAGTTCATTCAACCACATCCACATGGCAAGGCTCCTTTGTCAGGGACCTTCTAGTAAAAGGTCCCCTCTCCAAAGAAGACGTCAAAACTTGGTTTTCCAAGACCTTTAATGGCCCATCCCTCTTTAATTTAAGTGAAATTTTTCTTTATGGCTTTAGTTAGTTTTTGCTACTTGGTATTTCCATTCCCCCTATTTGGGATTTGCCTCTTGCCTTTTTAACCTTGTGCCACCTTGTACTATTTTTTTCATTTAACCTTGATGAGGTATTTTAATTGGCTATTGGTAAGTAGCATGCCTCATGAATGGTTGTGGGGCTTATTTCATGAATGGTTCTGAGTTTGAAATTGTTGAGCAATTGTATGACATCCAAGACAGCAAGTGTGATGAAGGAGATCATGAATTACACACAACACCAAGACATTATACACTAGCACCCAAAAAGCTGATAGAGGTGTTTAACATCCCCCTAGTTGAAACCATACACACACCTACATACTAGACCAACACTAGTTTTATTCCATTTGGAAAAATTTGCATCAAGTTTCACACATGCAGAAGCGTTACAGGCCTAGTGTTCCAAAAAGTAGTCATAGTACACAGTACAAACAAACTATGCACTAAGCAGGCTCCCTATCTTTCGAAAGGCCACAATGCAATACTTCTTTTGTGTTGTAGCAACAATAGCAACAATTATGAGTAATGACATCACATTCTAAGTGGTGAACCCATGGGAACAAATTCACCATAACCCTTTTAGTGTATTGAGTTGCATCCCAAAATTCCTATACTTATCACTAAGGCTTGAAGACTGTTAATTTGTATCTTGTAATGAAATTATGATAATTTTTTTGGAAATAGATTGAAAATCAGACACAAACATATATATATATATATCACCAATTCGTTCATGCAGTTATAACAAGTAAGAAAGTTTCTTTGCAATATGGAAAATGTTGTTAACATGTACTATTGTTAGTGGTACTATAACCCTTTTAATGTATTATAAAAACATCTTTTGAATGTAAAAATTTCCAATGTGGTTTAAATAATGGTTTTGGAACAACATATTTGGAATGGATGTGATGGTTAGTAAAAGTCACTACACAATTTAAATCATGCTGTGGATTGGCAAAATTGTTTGATTGGTCCCTCATGGTGCAATCTTCCATTGTTCTTGATTGGCCAAAATTATCTAATTGGTCCATTCGCTTTGTTATCAATTGTCTCTCACTTTGTAGAGTCTCACTTTCAAGTTTATGGGTGGGGCTTTAACAAGCAAATAAATAATAATGGATGTGAAAAATATTGATGCAAGGCTAGATACCTAGTATGGGTGGGAACGTTGTTAGATAACCGCACTATGTCTTTAGTCTTTGTCCTAAATATCATCTCTTTCAACAATGAATTGCAAAAGCTAGAAACCTCTAGCATAAACAAATGCATACAACCCACACATTTGCAATTCCACAATTGTAAAGCAAGTTGCTTCACATAGGTATTTCAAAAATGTGTTCCAACCTATTAAAAAAAAGGAATGGTGTAATAAAAGAAACAAAAAGAATAAAGAAAGTTCTAGGGTTTCAATTTTTTAATAAAAAAAGATCTATTTCAAGTTTGATTTCAAAAAGTATCCTTCACACATGAATTTGACCCCTTAATAAGCTCTTGACAACAAGACCTTAGGATGCCTATTAAGGCATGTTTCACATAGGAGGCTAGTGTTAAGTTTATATTAGTCTATCACAATTTCTTCTAAAACCAAAACTAATTTTACAAATTTGAAAATTCATAATTTCACTTGGGTGTAGGTTTAAAATCTTCTTGTATTTTGAAAAAAACAGAAAAAGTGAAAGATAAGAACAAAAGTAGTTTGTGCCAAAAGTGCCTATTATGACAGGCGTAGGTGCTTCTACCTTAAAAATCAACTCTTGCTTCAAGTCTTGTTGACTCCTTACCCTCACCATATGGTTCTTTTGAACTTACACAACAACACAACAAATAACTATACAATTATAGGTATAGGAAAAAGACAATGAATCTCTTGGAATCAACTTGGGGGCATGCAAGTGAACCTCTCATAGGTGTTGAGGGTCCGGATTGGATATGGCCCATCCAGACAGCTGCTTCCTATCTAGTTCTCAATTCCTGGGGACTGGGTTGTTTTTGGCTGATTGCAAATGGACATACAAAGGCTCCAAAATTGAAACCATATCCTCTAAGGCCCTCTTGCTTGGCTATAGTCCACAAAACACATCCCAACTATTGCTTCCCTTGGCCACATACATTGCTTTGTCCTTTAATATGAAAGAAAGTTGAAACCTTTGCAATCTCAAGGAAAGTGAATGAATGGCCCACCCAGTTGGTTACAGTCTTTACCAGTGTTGGGTGGTTATCAAAAGCAGGAACAGACCCCAGGTGGTAACCACCTGGGTGATGGTTCTTAGGGTTCATGAATACGGTTCTCAATTTAAAATCAAGGAACTGGTTCTGATAAGTAATCACCATTCTAAAAAAAACTGGAAATAATTTTTTTTAGTGAATTCTTTCACCAAGATCATTGGTTCTTTCAAGTCTTTTTGAAATAACCACAATGGAACGGATGGTTTAGTGATTTTGAAATATTTAAGAGAAAAAGAATTAGTGGTTATTAACAAAACCAAATACCCACTCAACAGTGGTCTTTTACCAGAAACTAGGGACAATTATTAGCTTTGGTGGTCTAAATTATTGACATCATAACAACCATCATACAAGGCCCCTTTCTTGTTGGAAGGGCATGTGCAACCAATCACTCCTGTACTGAATATTGTATGGTTGGAAACAAGTGATCACTTTGAGTGAACCACCACCCATGTTGGTACCACCATTAAAAAAGAAATCTCAAAATCCATTTACATTATTCCTAAATATTACAAATATCCCGTGTTTTGACTAAGTCAGGTCTCTAAGTTCAAATCTAAGTTAATATTAAGCCCAAAAAATGTGTCACTAAGAAGCCTCACTCAAAAAGGTGAAGGTACCAATGCCGGTGCTGGTTCAACCCTGGCAGGAAATAGTCCGCAATCCAGATCCAATGCCATAAGCGCTGGTCCAGCCACATATTCTGGGACCGACCTATGCAGACTTTTTGACCTGGTCCAAGTTCAAGTACCCACCACAAGCTATGATGGATGATTGCATGATTAGTTTTTTTTTGGCACTATATCACAATCCCACATGGTGTAGGTTCAAAATTTCTTGTATTTTGGCAAAAAGATTAAAGTTATTCGTAAACTCAGGAAAAGATGGCATCAAAACACCTTGGTGACCTTTTCGAGCCTCCTCGGGCATTTAATCCCAAGTCTCAGTATTTCATACCCTGATTTAATAAAATTGCGTGACTTTGCAGATAACAGCCAGGAGGGGATGAAGCATCAAATGAAACTCAGGCCCAACAGGGCATGACTTCACTGATAACTCTATCATATCCACTCCAAATGAAATGAGAAAACTGAGGAGGCTTGAAGTTAATCAGTGAAACAGAGACCTTGAAGAAGACAAGGTCTTGTGATGTGCTACACCAAATTAGTTGCTCGCTTCCATGTCTGTGGGGCGGGCCCTCTTGAATGCCTCAATGAAGCTAGTACTTACCATGAAAAAATGCATTGGATGTGAGGCCTGGCCTTGCAAGGGCCAAAAAGAGCAAACAAATACACTCTGAAAAGGGTACCATGCAACATGTTGTTGAGTATTCTTGTCCCATAGCTAACCACAGTGGTTAGCTATGAACTAACAGTCCCCATGCATGGATCTACCCATCTAGTAGTCACCAAGTGCCTTTACTACTTACATAATAACCACTTACATTCCTCACATACATACTTTCCTACAATACTTCAATGTAAGATATGGATTGAAAGGAAGAAAGAGAAGGGGGTGAAAGTGGGTCTAGTGGTTGGATGGTGATTATAAGTCATAACATGAATGGTTGAACCCTTCAATTGACCCAGTCAATTCTCTCATCCCTGGGGCATCAAACATAACAATGGTTTATCCTCCAGGTGGACTAGGGCAACATGGTCTGCTAGACAAACTTATTCTCTAGTAATCTTGTTCTATGCAGTTGGGATTCCTGATAATATATTGAGTTGAACTAGTAGTGTTGAAGTTTTCCACTACCGGAGTGGCCTATTTGTACATGTTTAGCAAGGGATGAACCAATTACATTGTTGGATGGAGCAATTATTTTGCAGTTGCAAATGGTTGCTTCACCTTCAATTGCATATCTGAGGATGACTTTTCAATGCCTCTAATTTGTTGTTCGATTGGGTTTTCTAGGGTTTAGACATTTTCGAATTAGGGATGCTTGTGTCTTGTTTGGTGCCAGCCTGGAGGACACAAGGGGGCACTAAAAAGCTAAATCAAAGCAACTATGAGCTCTCATTTATGTTTGTGAAATAAAAATTGCAATCATAGTTTTGAATGAAGGACTTGTTTATTTCAATCGAAGTTCACAACTAGCCTATTAAGGTACTAGATTTTCCTAAATATTATTGTTTATCAAAAGTAAAATAGCATAAGTTAAGTTTGATAATTAACAGAATTTGAAAGTTCAAAAAGGGTGTTTAGGTTCAAGTAATGTTGTGCGAAATTTTTTAAATGCTTTGAAAAGAAATTTATCTACAATTGAGTGGGGATCATTAATAGGTTGAAACATTGTTGAACCTTGTGACCATTTAGAAAATGGATAACTAAGATCAACTAAGGCATTCAAATCAAAATAGTTACATTTTCAATTTTTCTTTTTCAAACCATATGGCTTGAAGATTAATTTGAAGTTAAATAATGGTTTTAAATTTATATTAATAAATTGATCAATAAAAAAATGTATGATATTCTAAACTAGTGTGGCTTGTGCTATTGGCCCAATTGTGAACACAACCTTACAATAGAGCTCAATATTTAAAGAAATATTTTTAATGTTAAATTAATTTTCACTAACAAAATTTAGTCAAAATTAGATATTTCCCTCCTTAGTTTTAAAAGTTAGAAAATCACCTCCAAGAGATCCCACTCATATCAAGGGCGTTTCCAACAATATCAAAAGAGCTTGCCCCAATTTTCTTAAAATATTTAGTTTTAAGAAATTCCTTGAAAAAATTGTTCAAGATTCAATAATTCTTGGAATATATGTTTAAACATTGCCAAACCACCTTGGTGCACCTTTAGTCATTGGGGGCTTTCGAACAATAGGAAGAGCAAAATGAAGGGCACTAGTAGCCTATGTCATATTCGCCCAAGTGTGAGCTAGTTAACTAATTAAGTTTTGCTTTCAAAATCATTTTTTTGTAATGTAATTGAATTTTGAATGATAAAATTATTCAAAATTCAATATCTTTCTCACCTTAGGTTTAAAATTTCCTAAATTGCATTCATTAAATCATACTCATTGAAGGCTTTGCAAGAATACAAATAGTCCCCTACAATTTTTTTTTATTTAAATAATATTTCAATGAAATAGTACCTTGCCCAATTTGACAATAATTATACTATTAAAAAAATGCTGAAAATTTCAAAAATTATCACTTCCAAATCCAAAAAAATTGTGAAGTATAATAGTGAATATTTAGGAATATTCCATTTGTTGAGATGATTTTTTCAAAATTAATTAATTATTCGATGGACATGTGTTGAAATGGCCAAGGTACTACAATAATTGTTCAATATTCAATAACTTCATCATAGTTTGAAACATTATGAAACCAATTTGGTGCACCTTCATTCATTATAGGCTTTCCAAAGGTACCAAAAGTGTAACAAGAAACACCCAAAGAAATCATTGTGATAAACAAAACAAGCAAACAAACAAAACAAACAAATTATTTTCTTTCGTAGATAGATATGTGTAATTAGATAAGTGGATAATATAAATGTACCAAAAGTTATTATATCCTACAAGGTTATACCCCCCAAAAGATTAATCTTTTGCCACATGTGATAGTAAAAACAAAACCCCTCAAGGATGTCACTTGTTGGTTTTTGGATTTGGATAAGAGGTCATTTTTAATTAACCCCAATATCCTTACATGTATAGATTTACAAGGTTGTGCCCAATGTTTTTTAAACATTTTTTTTGATCTTGCAAAAATTGGGAATTATTGTTTTAAAAATACATTATACACTGAAAATGCACATTTTTCTAAGTTTTTTCAAAGAAATTTTTGCAAAAACATAAATTCCTCACCAAAAAATCATTGGTAGTACCTACCAAGTAATTATGAAATATATTATATGCTTATGCTACCAACAATTGCCTTTCATGATAGCCACATGGGCTATATCCTAAACAACTAAAATGGATTTGGGTTTTACATGTCTCTGTTGTTTTTTATCGCTGTTTTTCATAAATCGGAACACGTTTGTGTTAAGGTCCTACATGAAGTAGTTGAGACAATATGTCTAATGAAACCAAACATAAGTGATGCACAAAGCTTGTTCCAACACAAGTTGCATGTAGGTACCCAACAATCACAACTAAACATGTTTATCTAGGTATTGTGAAGTGTGAAATGTGAAGTTTGAAACTATGAAGGAAGCAAGTAGGCTCATGAAGTGACTTTATTTCAATACTTGAAAGAAAGTAGGAAATAGGCAAATTTCACCAAGTATTTTGCCCTTCTTCAAATTGGAGACCTTCAAAATCAAGGTAAATATAAAGTCTAGTTAGTTCCATCTACATCCATCCTTCTTTCAACATTTACATAGGTCTTGGTACCAATAGATTTTATGCTAGTTACAATATCAACTTGTTTTTATTCAACAACACAAGTTTCCTACTTACCTATGTGAAAATCATAAATACAGATTTTAAATTACAATTGTAATACATGATAATTTAATCAATTAAAGTAGTTCCAATGATGTCTAATATGTGACCCAACAAATTAAAATTGGATGATGAAAAGTCAAAACATGTCATTTTGGCTTAACATTTTTCCACATTATGTTAAGTTTAGTAAAAGGCACAATAGGGGCTAATAAATGTCATATGATTGTCATGTTCATAGTATAAAATATGATCTGACTATTACTCCATGTTTTCAATTAGCCAACCAAAATGATTAATCCATGTGGCTTGTTATTTAGTTTGATGGGTGGGGTTGTGAAAAAGTAATTAATTAAATTGGATGTGAAAAATATTTTTGTTAGGTCACACACTAAGCACAATTGGAACTATTTTAAATACAACTTTAACCCCCAAAACATCAAATAGAGAGTGTTCACATGAGGGTTGTGGAAAACTTTAACATAACAAATGTTGTTACTAATTAGTCATGATGATGTAAAGTCGGTAGTGGCCAAGTGGCAAGTTATAACTTGTAGTTTTGATTTTTTTATGTGAAAAATTTGAAGTACAACATTTTCTTAGAAGCTTTTAAACATGGTTGAAAAGGAGAATTTCAAATTGGACTTGTATATAAATATGTTAGGAAATTTACGAAAATTAGTATTTTAAAAAACCATAAAAACCATATTTTTTAGCCAAAAAATCTTACGAATAATTTTTTTTTCTCTTGTCAATCTTTACAAACTATCATCACTCAACCACTATACAAATTCCTCTTTATATTTAGGTTCAAATATTTTTTCCTTCAACCTGAAAGGTGATCATTTAGTGGTATAGCCCATGTTGAAGATCTTGGGACTTCAAATAGGTTTTGGGGTTCAAACCTATTGGTGTGCTTGAATGAAAAGTCACGTCAACCTTCTACTAGTAAGCTTGACTCGAGGTGCCAATGGGTTGTCAAACTAAGTTTGCTATTGTGCTTCATATATATATTTATATACCAAATATAAAAACAAAGTGTGAATACACTTTTAGAATCAATCTATTTCATTGTTTTGTTACGGCAACATGAATTCACCACATGCCCTTATATTTGCCAAATGGTATTGGGATTACAAAACTTGTTGATTTTAAATTTTTACAATGGAATTCAAATTCAAAGCATGTTCCTTAATTCTAACAAAAAAAAAAGGGCACATGGCAACATTGGGATGAGACGAAAATGAATTCACAAGTAAGAGTTTAAGGTGAAATTAATTTAGACAAACCAATAAAAAAAGAAATTAACACAAATTGGAACCAAAATGGTGCACAAGCAAGAAGCAACTCAACTCCCAAGACTCACCACAACTTGGATTTGGGAGGAGTTCATCACCCTCCTCCTTGTAATATATTTTGTGATTAATGGTGGGGCCTACATTAAAATGTCAAAATTTTCCAATTTGGTCAAGTTATGAGTCTTGCAAATTTGTGGGCTCATAACTCCCACATAAAAATTATGATTGAAAAGTTATCAATTGCAAAGTTGTAACCTTGGGAGGACCTTTCCAATGCCATATCATATGCTCACTTTGAAGGTCATTTGACCTCAATTTCTCGAGTTTTCATGATTAATAATTAAATTGTTAATTTGATTTCTTGCTTTTCTTTTTGGCAATAACTTGATTTCAAGGCTCCAAATGGAGAATGAAAGCTCAATGTTTTATATTTAAACTTCAATGCCTTTCTAATGGTCTAAAGAAGGCTCAATTGGACATTGGTTGTTATTTGGACTTTTGTCCCAAACATTCAAAACACCAAAGATTTCAACTTTCAAGGTGGGAAAACCATTTGGGAGTGTTAGAACTCGTACTCTCACACTTCTAAGAATGTGGTGGAGTTATAAGACACTTTTCCAACTTTCTTCCTTTCTCATGTTTTAGCCTTCATCATTAACCAAAAGCTAATATCATGACAATTTCTTTGGCAATTATAAAAACAATAGAGTCAAGAAAACATTCTACCATTTTTTGCATAAAAGCCCAACTATTTTTCAACATTATGCTATCTTCTAAAATCAAGAAAATAATTATCTTTTGCATTTTGACCATTATTATTCATTCATATATATTTTTCATTTGACCTCCCCATTTGCAATCTAAGATTATATTAGCACAATGAAATTGCTATGAATAAATGATCAATGGTATTGCAATATATTATGTGTTTTTTAAAAAATCTCCCATTAAACCATGTATTTCATGTAGTTTTTCAATTACTTAACTTGTCCACATGCAAAAACTTTCACATAATAGGCTTGGCTGAATCAAAAAGAAATATAAGAAGAAATATCAATCGAGCTATGATTCAAACTATCAATGTTATATAGTTTTCCAAACTCAACCCTAGAATGACCATTTGACATTTTTTTTGTGTGGACTTTCAAATGTAGTCTTTTCAATTTGAACTTGTGACCACTTGTTGCAAGGAAGTTAGTTTTCACTTAAAATTTTTAATTCTACACAAAAATTTGTTCCAAATCTTGTGTTTAAACTTTTCTATTTTTTTGAAATTTGTATAAATAAAACTTGACATAACTTATGGTGATTTGTGGTAAATGGCCATAATCACAATCAAGATAACCCCATTGGAACTTGACCTTGTAATCTTTAAAATACAAAAACAATAAAAAATTTGTAACTATTTGTAGTTGTGGAACACATGCAACTTAATATAAATTGAATTAAAAATAGTTTAGTGTTTTATAATTTTTTGTGTATTTAGTATTAGTTCACATCTAAATGTTTCATATGTGTTTTTCCCAATACTAAATAATGTCAATAAATTATTTAGTCCATCATGCAAGTGTAGATAAAAACCCTTTCAAATAGTCCTTTTGTAATCACCTTATTAAGGATTTTGAAAAATGTAGATGTTATGATTTTCATAACATTTGATATCTAACAATATTTATGGTTCAAATTTGGTGCAAGTTGGCATAAATTTACTAGTATTGTTGATTCCCATACCATATTGTAGTCGTTACGATTAAGAATTATTTTTATCATTCAAGATTTGAAGACATTAACTTTTACACCAAATTAAAAAATTGGAACATCATTGTGTTCATTACAACTTATAGATATCATTAGTCATGTTGAACTAAAGATAAAATAAAAAGGAATAATATTTAAGACCCATAGTAGAATTTGTGAATTGGAACCTTTTATAATGTGACATTTTGTTAGGGTATCCTAATTGTGATTAAAAGGTTGAATATTAGGTTTCATTTCCCTATTAATTTTATGGACCCAAAAAAAGATATCATGCCTAAACTCAAATGAATTCCAAGCCATGAGTTGCACATCTTTGTTATATACAACATGAAGAAGTTTTTCCTCAATAACATGACATGAACGCTTGCAAATGGTTACATTGTTAATTATTATTTTTGCAACATTTTTTCATCCTATATTTATTCAGTTTTTTTACTTAACTGAAGTGCACAAATTAGTTTATTGAATTTTCCTTATATTCATATCTTTTAAATTTTTTTCTCATGTTTACCCATAACATGCCAAAATATATGTCTTAAAATGTTCATTGAAATTCTTAAAAGGTGAAAATTATCATAATATATTTTTCATAATTGTAAGTTGGGAGGGGGGTAAAGATATTTGTAATTCAATTAGTTCTATAACATGATTATGTATTCTTTAATGACTCCTTACACCTTCAACTTAAACTAAAAAATTTAAACAAATATATAGTGTCAAAATCAAACATAAATTTTTGAATAAGTTTAAGGTGGTATAAATATAAAAATTTAAATGAATAATAGGGTGAGAAAAAGTGAAGTTCATTCACATAATACCCTCCAAAAAGTAACCTTTTTGATGCACACAATGGGAAAAATTAACACATAGTAACCCTTTTAGTCAAAATCAAGCTCTTGAACTTTGGAAATACATTCAATACCATCTAAGGTACCTTTGAAAATTACATTTTTAAAACATCAAAACATGCTTCAAACTTGTGTTCTTGACAAAAAATTTCAAGGAAAAAAACACAATTACATTCCTAATAATCATTATAAAAAAATGTAAATTCTTGATTTCATTAAAGTTTCAAATTTTATACAATGTAATTAATGTATTCACCAATAAATTATAATCAAAAGGATTATTCAATTTTTTCTTGTATTTATCTAAAGTTTAATGGGTCTAACAAAATGAATGTGTGAAATTCCTTGAGGCACCCAAGGATGTTTATGCCTATAAATACAAAATATATTTAAATAAATCCATAACTAATTTTTTCAACACAATAAAATAATGCAAATTAGTAAACATTGTTGTTCATTAGTTACTCAGGACTTTTCAATCAATTTTATGCTACCACATTAAACTATCAAGATTACTCATGAACAATACTTAGAAAATGTCAATGCCTACTTTGATTGGGTTTCACCATAGTGTTAATTAGTTTTTAAGAGAATTATCTTTTGAGTCACACATTTGAAATGTTAAAAAATGATTTATTGATTGTATTTGTGCATCCATTTGCAAGTAATAATGCATCTAACAATCATTGAAGTTGATTTTACAATTTCATTGAATCTAAGGTAAAATAACATCATTTGAGATATTTTAATGTTAAAATCTTTTACATTACTTCATGCACCTAAATAATGTTATTTTACTCTTGTTACAAAGGACACTATAGATTATTTGGCACAAAACTTACATTTTAACTCTCATGTTCATGTTTCCACAAAGGGTTAACACCATTTACAAAATTTCATTCAAATACCTTATTTAGACATCATGAATGTGATGGAATATTTGAAATTTATTTAAAAGATGTTTCACAATTAAACGACATGATTAATTACTTGCCTTTTTACTTGTATGTTAATGATTTGAATTGTAAGATATCTAGAATTTTCTATTTAAATAGAAAATTAATGATAATAATAATTATTTTTTAATAATTTTGGTTTCATTAAGCATTTCAATTTGATTTTTCAAATGTGTTTTATAGTATGGGAATTTTTGAAATATGAAGTATGATAGTTTGTTGTTCAATTTTACTTAATATTGTATAAATTATAATAACTTTGTGGGTTTTTAAAACTCATGGATAAAATCTCATTTAATTTTGGTAGATAAGCATTCAAATTACCAATTAGTTTACTTTGCATATGGATAATCTCTTTTTTTTAAAGAAATAAAAATTACAAAATACAACATAATTATTAAAATATGAATTGAAAGAAGAGCATCACGTTACCACATTTTTATTAAAAGAATCCATATCATCATATTGAATTTGAACCTATATGATGCACACCCTAGAAAAAAAACTTTGATGTTGCAAGAACTATTATAATTCTCAAGTTGCAATGAGAGGATCAAAGGTTTAAGAAAAAAAGATTTTATGCAACTTATAAAAAATTAAAATAAAAAACATTTAAAGCAACTAGGGACAAGAGACTTCAAATGGGCAAAGGGTGCAACCTCAAGTCTAGAAGCAAAAAGGACAAAAATTACTACCAAACATGAAACTTGAGGTATAAAAGCTTGTTACAAGATGCCAAATTTAAACCATAGCCTTATCATCACAACGAGTAGCCAATAGTATGGGCCCATAAAAAAAAAACTTTGCCATCATGGAAGTTGACAAAGAAACAACACAAACAACAAAAACAAGAAGACAACAAAACAAGTTGGACAAGAAAGAATGACAAAATCAAACAATGCTATAAATTACAACTTGTCATTATGGTATTACCAAATTTGCTTCATTAAACTTAGAAAATCAAAGGTGCATTTAAAAATTGCAAAACTTTAGCTTGACAATATAGTAGCAAGATTTGTTGTCATGACGTAGATCAACAATGTAAGCAACAATAAAGTCAATGTCCCCAAAATAAATTCCAATCTTCAATGAGTTTTAAGGATCTCAATTGTTTGGCACATAACATAATTTAAATGTTGAGCTCCAATGCATAAATCTGCAAAGTCAATGCATGTTTCACTTTGCATTTGGGCTTCCATCTACCTCTTCATTCCTAATATTGAACTATCCTTAAAGTTATTAATAACAGACCAAACCCCCAAACTAATCATGGAATAATAATAAATGCACAATATTTGCTACATATTTGGTGTAGGAACAATCATGCATCTAGGAAAAATGAGATTGGAAATGAAACTACTTTTTGTAGGTAGATTGAGGTAAAAGTAATTCCACCTTCCATTTTACATGAATGTATATTTTTTGCACTTTTTGGCATCTCGTTCAATTTTTATTCTAACTAGGGTTTTGGCCCCTTGTTTGACTAACTTTGCAAATATCTTTAATGTTGAAACTAAGTTCACCAAGTTTCAATGCCTTAAGAGTTTTGAAAATTTGAAAACACTTTCAAACAATAAAAGCACATTGAAAGTAAAAAGTATGCAATGTATGCAACAAAGAAGGCAACATCAAGTGAGGAATGCACAAAATGCGCCTCCTTTTTGAGCTACAAAAAAAGTCACCTTCATTAGACAACAACTAAACATGTCATGCATAACCTTTAACAATATCATTGTATTGTTCAATTCCTTTTCTATCAAGGAAGATTCATCTAATTTTAAAGTCTGAGATGAAAAAATTATGTAATTTTTAAAGGTGGTTCATGATTTGCTTGTGTGTACAAAAGAATATTGCCCCATAGTTTTTTGTTTAGTTTTTGGAGTAAAATACGATATAAAACAATGTTAAATTTGTGATAGTGAGAATTTAAAATTACAATCTTGTAGCATGGAACAAACACATCACAAAAATGTTGAAATGTTTCCATGCAAATGAATATAACTAGTATTTTGATAATATTTTATAAACACCGATTTCTTCTCCCATAGAAGGAACTATTTTTTAGATGTATATGATTGTTGTAATACAACCATTTTTTAATGAAACAATTATTGTAATTTGATATGTATATATGAAATGCATCTTTTGAGCACCTTATTGACCCGCTTACATATTTTGATAAAACCTTCATATATGTTAAAGGTGCATTGAAAATTCACAATTTTGTCTACTTAACAAAATACCTTGATTTTTATGTGAATGGGGGGCAATCACATCAAAATGTATTCAGTGCATTGTAATATAATGTTCTATCTATTTGAAATTAATCCTATTATAATTGTAATCATATCTTTTATAAATGGGTCACAAAATTTCAAAACACCCATAAAATGTGATTTTTTTTCAACAAATGCCAAAACTCGCTATCTATTTGAACCCAAAGTGGGTAATAAATGTCACATGTCATATGGTTTGAAAGTTTAAAGATATTAGTGCACATGGAATATGCAATTCATATGATTAAGTGGGAAGGTTGGTGGAAATGTTTAAAATTTTCCTAGCATTTAAAATGTTAGAAAACTACAATACCATATAATGTTTTGTATGCTCAAGCAAACCATGAACCAAATGTTTTCCTACACAAGTCTAAAGAATGTTTTTAAAACACATTTCAATCTCTCAACTAAACTTCTTTCACAATTAGGTGTCAAGTTGAAACATAAATAAACCTTTGTACTCTTAGTTATTATAAGGGGTTCTCATTTACAGGGTCAATGCATGGTAAGATGGATCATAAATCCACAAAAAAATACATCTTAACCATAAATCCATTCTCTTTTATTTTGAACCTTCGGATGATTAGGGAATTAAGTAACAATAATTTGTTAATTCCAAGCAATTAGTTTTCATCTATGTTTAAAACTACCCAAAATTCATTGTTTTGTACATAAGTGTGTACAAATCCAACATAAAACCACATATTCTCAATATGATATAGACTTACAAGAAAGGAAACAAAAAAAGTTCATAAATTTTATTTTCATTTGACATGATGTAAAAAAATTCAATTTTGTTTTCATAGATACATTATTTAACTAAACCCCAAGTCCCTAACCCTAACAAGGTCAAAATCCATCATTGGACCACAAATTTTTTTTGCCTATAGTTCTTGCTTTTAAGTTCAAAAAGTAATTACTCTTGTAGTTTAAATAAGTTATGCATAACAACTAATTGAACTATGCATAACTTCAAGTGTATGATCTCAAAACAAGTCCTTCATAACAAATTTTATTATATGCAATTGTGACACCAAAAGTGATTCACCCTACCATGCATGGACCTTATATAGTGCACCAATGCAAAATAATCAAGTATGTTGAAATAATCTAAATACCATTATCTTCAATTTCTTATATTTCAATGGTTGATCAATAAAAGTTGTAGCCATTTTTCAACCTAAGCTTAGCTTTAGGCAAGAACCTATGAATGACATTATCCATTAGTCTTAGTATTTCTAGGTGAACCACCTCCTTATTGAAGGCTTGTTCGGTAGTTGGATCCATGCAACCTTTTACTTTGAGTCCTTTTAAAAATTGACATCTAACCCACATATTTTTTTATGATGACTTATTTTATTAATTGTTGTGGCACAAAAAATTCAACATGGTGCCACAAACTATATTGTTGCAAACAACATTTGGTTGATAGATGACATATGTCTAGTTAGAGGAACTATTCCACTACCCAAATATAGACTTTTTCTTCACTAATTTGAAAACTTTTCATTTTTTCTTTGATTAGGGTAAGCAAACCTATCATTAAACACCCACCCGTCATTGAACACATGACTAGTGAACAAAAGACCCCATGACCAATGAATCAAACATGTTCCATTGGTTTGACCATGATCATTGAGTGAACATTTAATGGAAGAAAATCTTCCTTGGCATTTAAAAGTATTTCAACCAATTTTTAAAAAAATGTGTTTGGTCATGGATGGGAAATGTAACATTCATTCAAATAAGTTGTTTGCGAATGGTAAAAAAAGAATTGGTGTTAGGGTTACAATTGTTGCATTCCAACATACAAATGTTCACAAATTTGAAAATATCTAAGTGTCTGCAAGCTACAATGTACATGATTTAAAGCAAAATTAAGACTATATATAAAATATTAAATTGTAAGATTTCACTAATTTTAAATTCTTTTGGAGATCACATATAAATGGATTTGTGTTCAAAAATCAAATAAGTCATGAAAACCATGAATATGCAATTGATTCATATCATGGCTTTGTGTAAATGTGCACTAATAGTTTTATAAAGGTTTTAAAAACCCTTATTTGATGGTGGTTTTGCATTTTTTATTAATTTTATATCTCCACTTTATTTTTGTCAAATGATTAAAAAAACATTTGTCACAAGTACATCTTCAATGGAAGAACATTTTACAACCTAAAAAGATCATAATCAACAACATTATGATAGCATAATGCTTTAATGAAGATTCTACTATCATTTGATCCAAATTCCAAGACTTCAAACCAAATTTAAAAGTTTTGATGGACAAGATTATTCCTTATGTTAATATAAAATTAAACCTACAAAATTTCCTACCAAAATAAAAACATCATAATTTTAATAAGATATACATATGCACACAAGTCCTAGTTGAGTGGACATTCATTTTTTTCAGCTAAGAAGAAACATGTCCACCTTACCAAAATCTATGCAAGAAGAGTTCCAAAATTTCTCAGAATGTTTTTGTACATAGTGCAAGAAAGTTGAAAGCAATAACAAAATAGACCAATTTAAATATGAAAGTAAAGGCAAAACATGATGAGTGTGAAATTCAAAACATAGTTGCAAAGAAACAACATGAGAGTCCAACAAAAGAGTTCAACTAGAAGAACTAATAACAACATAAGACACCAACAACAAAAAAAAAAAAAAAAAAAAAAAAACAAAAAAAAAAAAAAAAAAAAAAAAAAAAGAGAAATTTCATGGGGTGTAGTCATACTAACCAAAAGTAGTCATAACCACTACTTAATTTTTAGAATTTTAGATTGTAAATTTAGATATATATATATATATATATATAATTTTTTTATTATAAAATGTTATTTTGAATGCATTATGTACATGTCATAAAAATTTGGAATCAATATAATGAGTGAAAAATACGTATAAGGACTTTTAACCTCTTATAACCATTGCTTAAAAGTTGCATAAAACAATTTTGACACTAAAAGCACAATTTGAGAATTTTTTTTATGACATATTTTTGGATATTCACCTTAATACAATAGTATTAAAAAAAATTTAAAAATTTAAAAATATTTTTGAAAGATGTATTAAAAAGATTCCAAGAAGATTCTAAGAATAAAGTAGTGGTCTAAGGGGGCACTTGCGACTCTTAATAGAGTAGTTGAACCCCATGATTATGAAATTCAGGAAATAAACATTCTTTACCTGGAGAAGTACATGCTAAATTCTTATACTATTGTTAAGTAGCCAAACATGTATTGACACAAGCAAGAAATAATGCAAAACAACACATTGGTCATCATAGATTTGAATGTGTTTTAGCCTTTCGAATGTTGGTTCATTTGAGTGAACCAAAACTTTTGTCCAAGGGAATTTTTTTTTCCTAATTTGGAATGTAATGAGTATATAAAATATTAGCAACCACAACAAAACTAGGAAAAAAAAATGAAAAATTTATAGTCACAAGAAGGTCAAAGACATACCAATGAGTTTTCATGGAATTTTATTAAAGTGGTGTTGCACGGATATTTTGTGGGGAGGAAATATTATTTAAGGGTTTTAGACATTTTTTTTGGAAATGGATTCAATGTATGACAATACCCCAAAAATTTGGATTATTGCATTTTTATTCAAATAATTCCTAAGGTTTTTCAAGAAATTTGTACCAAGTGGGGTTTTTCAAACAAATCAACATAATTTAATTCTAGGGTGAATGTAAGCTATGATGGCTCATTTTAAGTAGATCTAGAATTCCCAAGAGTCCTTAGCATGTCTTCATATACTATCCATATGGATATGGTTTTAAATTCTAAGATGTAATCTTTGATTATTACAATTTCACTCATTTATGAAAAATCTTAAAACTAGGTGAAAACCCATATTGAAAAATGTTGTTGTTAATTGGAATGGTGAAATCACTTTGGAAATCCTAAACTAAAAACCCATAAAATCCATAAGAATAAAAGGCCATTTAAATATTTCAATTATGCATTGGGCATAGGAATTTTGACAAACACAAAAAAATTCGTTTCAAAAGGACTTTTAAAATGAAGTCCAATTCTAACCCTTCTAAAATTCATAAAACTACCATTTGGTTAAGGTTTAAAAAAAAACGATTTCATACTTAATTTTATCATTTCATTTTTCAACCCATTCTTAATCCTTATAAACAATTTGGAATGAAATTCAATATGAGAATTTGAATTTCTTAACAATCTAGCCAATTGATTAGTCCATATTTTTTATTTCAAAAGTTCGCTACTAATAATGAATGCATTATTTTCAAAAAATAATTGTGCAAATGTGTTCATAATCAAGTTGTTAGTTTAGAATGAGTTATCATTTAATGTATTTAAGATTAAATTATTCACCATAATCATTTAAACACAAAACACCTTGTAAAAATTGTCACTATGACATGAAAAGTGAGCCATTATAATTGCATTCACCCTCTCGATGGGCATGGATATTGATTGTGACTTCAAAAGCAATAAGACAAGCACATGCATTTGGGTTAGATATGGTCACATTCTTAAGCCATACATCACACACAATAAAACCCTTAGATGTGTCTTATTTCAAGCCTTTCAAAACAAAATTTAGAAAGAAAGGAAATAATGCAAAAAAGATGTTCAAAACCAAACAAGATCAAGGTGTTTGCTTAAGTACACACTTCATTGGACAAAACACTAAGCAAAGAAAATATTATATTTGGATTCAAGGTTATAAGAATCTAGCTTTTAAACCCTAGTACAACAAATGACAAATCATTGTTGGTGAAGCATATAAAACAACAAAAGGTAATGAATTAAATGAAAAAAATCACAATTCAAATGATAAAGTTAATGGTAGTCCTAGATGGGAAGAAGATATTGCTACTACATCTTTCATTAATATTACAAGAATAAATGTTGTAGTAGATGAAAAGGATTGTGACAACCTCTTTTCACATGAACAAAGGTATTATGTGGAGATGTTGCTATAAAAGCTACAAAATAAGGTGAACAACATTAAAAGCTTGTCATTTGCAAACTTGTTGACACTACCATGTCTATTTATAGAAACAACTAGAGGCAAAGAACCTTTATTGGATTATTTGCAATCCCATGTGGTCACATCTAATGAATACTAACAAATATTGTGACCAAAGACCATGGAAAGAGAAATAGCAACAAAATCAAGGACAACAAATGAAAGGAAAGAAGAATAAAAGTCTCAAAGGGTGGCAAATATTCAAATTATGGCTAAATGCACAACTCAAATGAACCTTGAAAGGCAATACATAACAAATCTTACAACAACACAGTCTTTTATAACTGCAATGGAGTATGGAAATCAATTGTATTGCAACATTCAAATAATGCTAACAAAACAACCACAAGGATACCAACCACAAGGAAACCAAGCTTCTAATATGAACTCCAAATTGCAAACTCAAAAATAAAATAAACAAAAAAATAAAATTAGGTTGACAAAAGTAGGGCATGTTCCTATCAAGGTCAATCAAGTTTATTAAACTTTTGGGAATAAAATAAAAGAAGGGAGGAAGGTGGCAAGTTTTACACCAAGAAGCAAGTCTATAAAGCTCCAACACCTACATCACACAACTATAATAAAGCCACCTAGTTAGAAATAGTAGGAGATACAAGCTTGCATGAGAAAAAACTTGCATGAATCTAAGAAAGAGCTTGTGAGAAAGTGAGAGTGAGAGCTTGGAGATAAGAGAGAAATATTGTGCATTGTGACAACAAAATCACATCACAACTATTGAGACAAGATCAACTTTGTGGTTGCAAGAAAAAAGTTTTGACCAAAAGAGATAGGTTTTGTGGTTATGAGGGAAGAAAAAGTGAACAAGTTAAAAAAAGAAAGTTTGCAAAAGAAAAAGGAAATGCAAGCTTCTAAAAGAAAACTTGCATAAGAAAGAGAGTGAGCTTGAAAAAAATCTATTGACGTGCCTACCAAGAGAGAAAGAACAACTAGGAAAAAGAAAGCTTAAAGAAAACTTGTTTGAAAAACCAAGAGAGAATTGACTACATGATTGCTGAAGCAAAATCATGAATGATTAAGAAGTCATGAACAATTAGGAAAAATTAACAGGGACTACCAAAAACGAAATTGTGAGCAATAAGGAGCCAAAGAGTGAATAAACAAGAGAGTCAACATTCATGATTGCTGAGACCAAGAAAAGAAGGTGAACAAAAAGGAGAAAAAGAACTTCAAAAAAACTTGTTTATAGAGAAAGAATGAACGATGCAAGAGAGAGCATCATGACCACTGAAATGCATCACAATGCTACTATTGAAGACCATTGCTACCATGTACAGAAACTCACACATTATCATTACATGTAGAAGTTCAACCTACAAGAAGAGCATGTCCAAGGGGCACAGTCAGAGACATAGGAGTTGAAATAAGAAAGCTTGTAGGAGAAAGAGTATGAGCAACCATTGAAGAGCTCCTACTTAAAACATTATGGAAATGCAAGCTTGCAAGTTTGCAAAATAGGTTTTGTTCACTAATGTGGCCTCTTACTCACACTACACAATTGCCTCCCGCAAGCACTAGAGCAATGCCAAACCATGATCGATAGGTTGTTAGGTTTCTCCAACACAGGAGTTCTGTGACCCTAAATTTTGAAACCCATGGTGAGTACCAAATCTGTACCATGCACCATTGATGAATGGTGGTTGAAGGGAAACAAGGTGGACATTGTATGCTCAAACTTCACAAATTTCGACCCAATACAGATTGTCAAACCTAGGCAAAGTACTTGTCAGCTCTAGAATCTTCAAGGTTTAGGGTTTAGGGTTTATGGTGACTGGATTTTTGTGTGGACAGACATCTCTTACTCTTTTGAAAGGTTCATCTGCATGCTTGTTACCTACATAACATCTTGCAGAATATAAGTAACACATCTTGCTTTGCAGTTACCAGTCTGGAGGCTGTGCATACATCTATCACATAACATTCCCCATCTAGCACTCACTAGAACCTGTACCCTATACTTCACAAGAACTGGGAGATACCATGATCAAAGCCCAGCTCTCCACAGCTTGACCTATTGCAAATCCATGAAATTGCAGAGAAATCTCCACAACAAGGATTTGAAGGAAACATGAAAATGAGTGCAGTCATAACCTTATGAGAATTGCTCACACAGTGTCAGACCATCACCTTCATCATGAATTGCAGTGATAGGCTGTCATGACTACCCACTGCTTTCATCAGCTCCCAACAATTGGTGTAGAATTTTCAGACAAAATCTGCATCCTGAGTTTCCAGAACCAACAGGAAGACTGAGTCATGATGTTAGCCAGCACTCAAGAGAGATAGCTAATAAGAGAGAAGTGAATAGCATCCTTATTCAAGCTCCAACAAGCTTGTAAGGGTAAGCTTCATTTTATTCTAGCTTATCCTTTTACAAGCAAGGAAGCATCCAAACCGGAGGCCTAGAGAGGCCTTTGAGGAAGGTAGAGGTTAGGGCCTGCACCCCAAACATATCCTTAAACCACATCACTAGTGAGTACTTGGATGTGGAAGATCTGCTAAAACAACTGGAACACACATCCATGAAATTGCAGAACAATCTCCAGAATGGCAATTAGAATGAAACACAACATGGAGTGCCACCATAACCACAAAGTTACTCACAAAGTGTCATACCATCACCTTCATCACAGACAGCAGTGAGGAGCTGCTCTGCCATGACTACCCACTGACTTCATCAAACTCCAAATGGTCAGAGTACATAAGCATATAGTGATCCACCAAAAGCTTCAGGCAGACCATTATGCAGAATCTGCATCCTAAGCTTCTTCACTTATAACAGCAATTCAGAAACCATGCTCTAACACACTTCTGACAATCTGCATCATATAAGTGGGCAATAAACCCTGATCCTAAGTTCAAATGTACATTCCAAACCACCAAAAACTTCAACCATGTGCCAGGTTATGGACTGGTGGGTTGGCTGATAGAGAGTTGATAAATGCATGCAAAATAACTCTCACTTTCATAGGAGAGCACATCCCAGAGAAACAGGCTCTGGAAATGAGTTCACCAAATGAAAAAAAAAATGTCGGTTTCTAGAGAAGAGAGGTTGTCACACAACAGAGTCCATGCACTGGGGCCCTTGTTGTCAGTTCCACCTTGTCTAAGAGAATCATAGAAGAGAACCCACACCCCCCACATGAACACAGTGCTTCTACAATTATTTTCTATCTTGCACCTGAGTTTCTTGTGGTTCTGACTGGTGTGCGACAAGCTCTAGAGTGGGTGCTTCTGCGAGTTGATGCAGTCGGCTCCCATTTATCGTCGTTGTCGTCGTCATCCTCCTCACTGTCTTCAGAACCTAGAGTGATCACTTTACTCTTCCGCTTCCGGCTGAGAGGATTCTTCCTCTCGCCCTTGACCTTCTGAGATGGGGTCGAGGGTGCACCTCCATCGCTATCCTCCTCGTTGGCACCTTCTTCATCTGTATCTTCCTGATCTTCATCGTCTTCACTACCACTAATTCGTCGACTCCGTCTGTTTGCCGATAGTGACCGAGTTGCATCCTTGGCTTTCCCCTTCTTCTTCGGTCTTGTCGAGGAGGAGAGCTTCGTGGGTTTCTCTGTAGCTTCTTCACCATCGGCCTCATCCTCCAGCTTTGGTGACTTGGGCGTGAATTTCTTTGCTGATTTGCTTCCGACCGCTTTTGCTGCAGATGTTTTCTTTGCATTGCTGGACTTGTTCCCCTTCACGTCGTCTCCATCCTGTACCTTTCCTTCTCCTTCTTCATCATCGTCTACAAACTCGAGTTCATGGGCCCTGAATATATGAACCTTGAACCTATGGCTGGAGACAAGCTCGAAAATGCAGCAATCTCCATCCACAAGGTCATGGTCGAGGGAAAAGCCTCGCCATCCTCCACTCAAACCAACTTTACCAGCCAAGTAGATTGTTTCCCACTCTCTATCTTGCTCATCTTCCAACATAATCCTGTCATCTTTCAGCGGGAGATGGGTCTTACAGAAGGTCGCCGGCAACCCCAACCAAAACCCACTGGCAGTATGCGAATGCAACATGGGTTTCACGAATGCGGGATTCACCAACCCTTTGTTAACCTCATCCGCAGCATCAATTGCCGCCATACGTGCTTTGTCGGACATGTACTTCCGAGGAAGACCCTGTCTATCACTTCTCGTCCCACATCGTGCACGAAGCCCGGAGACGTCAGTCTGGTCCCTGTAGTCCACAGGCGGTTTATTCGCAACTCGCGAAGATCGACGCGCCTCCGTACCCAAATCTTGGCTGGAAGCCATCTTCCGTCTCACTGTCTTCGTCGGCGTGCAGGACTTCACAGGCGCCAAGCTTCTAGAAAGCTCCACCAAACCCAACTCCTTCATCCGCTTCATGTTCTCCTCAATCCGCTTCCTACGAATCTCTTCATACCCAACCGGACTATCTTCTTCCACCACCCCCATTGTCCCCGTTCCAAAGCTGCCCACTCCCCGCCCCGGAAAACAAAACCTTGACGAAAACCTAAAAGTAAAGATCACAAACAAACTCTCTATTCCCTCCGACCCAAATCTTTCAAGCTCCACAAACAACACCCATCCTGTCCGCACGGCAGCAACAAACCAAAGAGGAATGTGGCATGTTTCAGGAAAAGTGAGGCCCTGGGTGGCGAGAGAGCATTGTTTCTTTGGTTGAACCTCCACGAATTTTTGATGCTACAAGATCTGCAAAGGAGCAATGCAGTGCGAGAAGGCGGGCGCGAGGGGGAAGAAGGAGCAGGCGAAGAAGGGGATAATGGGAGGGGACTGGGAGGGAGTGGCAGCTTTGTTTTCGAAATAGCCAACGGTATTCTCAGAGAACTGTGGATGAATAGGCGAGGCATGTCGAGGAATGTCACCTATTGTGATATCCAGCCGTCCATCGAACCTTTCATCCATCCATCCACATATTACCCATTCCATCCCCTCACCATCCATCTATCCAGCAGTTCGTTCATTAACCCATCATCTACCAAGTAGATAAATGGATGGATGAATGTCACATTTTCAGTAAGTGCTCATTAACTGCATCACCATCTCTTTTTTCCCCTCTTCTTTCAACACTGGAGTTGTTTCTTGGATAGTAAAGGCCTTGGGCAGCCTTTTAACACTACGGGAAGTGAGCTTTATAATGCATTACACCCCCCCCCCATCGAGCTCTGTCCGGCGCCCTTGCTGGGCCTGACAGTGCAACCCTGCGGCTAACGATGTGGTTCTGCCGCAGGGTTTGACTTTTTGACTCTGGAAGTTATTTGAATAGAAAAGAAATCAAACCCCCTCTAACTTGTGAATATACGCCAGTGGTTAGAACCGCTTTGGCTTTAAATGATTGGAAGATTTGGATTCGAATTTACTGGGCGGCAGCAGGACAAAGAATATTTGACAATTTCTTTTGCTGAACAGAAGCACATGTAGAACCGAGCTGCATGGTTCTATGCATAACCAAGCAAGGCCAAAAAAAATGTGCAAGCAGACAAGAGAAACACGCGCCGGGGGTATTTAGCGTCTGGCATGCATAATACCCCTCCTGATAAGTGGGAGGGAGTTTTGGTTCATTATGCTTCTTCATCCGGCCATTCTGAACCAGCACCCACCAGCACACCATCCACTGGATGTCCATTATTACTCAGTTGTGGATGAACCTCAACTGAATTAATATTTGGTCTCACCTTGGTAACTAATACTCTGTAAGAAATAGGTCTCATACATAGGAAGATAGATAAGAAAATAGGCAACTTCTAGGTAAGTACACGGTTTATACATAGGCAATGGCTGTTTTTACTACCTACCTGCTAACAACTTGCTTGTGGGTTATCAGTGGGTAGGTAGTAAAAAAAGCAACTGAGCTAACCACGATGGTTAGCTATGGAGCTGAAACCCAACAGAAAACTGTTTCTTGGCCACTTAGCATCCATCCTTCATGGTGCACTGGTGGGTGCTGGTTGACTGTGCCCTCTTCATCAGTGTCGACACTTGTTTCATCCTGGAAGGGTACCAACTTCGTCAGGCCTTATGCTGTGCAACAACCTCAAGCTGGGGCATTCCCAGACCCTCGACCGGAGGCCTCCGGGGGCTGTTATTTCAGGAACACGCCAGCCCTAAGTGTTACATTACTCTTTTCTTGGCCCATAGGGAGGAGATAAGGCACACATTGATGTAGGATTTGGGGCACAATATTTTTGCTCAAACTTGATTCAATGTGTGAGTCACATTTGGAGTATTAGGTGCACATACAATATGGATGGGCAGGTTCAATTGAAGTGCATCTAGATGAGAAGTTCTAGATCCAATAAAGGAAGACGGTACACCACTGACATGCCTTAATTATAGGCTGCTTCTTTTTTTCATTGACTACTACCCTTGGCCCTGATTTATCTTTTTCTTAGAAGAGATAGATGTTGCCCAATTACACTTTTGCTTCCTGTTATGCACATTTTGTGTCTGGGCAACAACAAGATGTATCTGAGCAGCACTACACGCATCTTGTTCGGGCAAAAGGGCAGTCAAGGACAAAAAGAAGCAGGCAGTCCTTCATACTAGGGTTTTAGGGTTTAAACCCTAAACCATTTTGTACAGCCTGCAATAAAAGACATGTTGCTGATTTAAGATCTTTCATCCAGTAATGGTAGTGTTTTTTTTTGGCATACAATTTTGACCCAATGTAGCAGTGACATCTAGAATATGATGTGTGCATATGATGGATGGGCATGTTCCATCAAAGTGCATGCATTTAGATGAGAAGATTTTAGTACTTCCAGTGATGGAAGTTTCCAGTTTAAATCCGCAATAAAAGGTAGGTTGAGTCATTATGCAAGGAGCTGCTTCTTGTGTCCTTCCCCTTGTGTGTGAATGCCTCAATGTGTGATGATTGATGATTGCTTGTTCTAGGAACTAGGTAGTAGGCACTTGTTACAAGTTGAGCCTGGTTCCAGACCTCCACTAGGTTGATTGCATGCTAACAAGCTGTAGTTGAGGTTGTTAGCAGTGTTGTGAGGGTATCCAGTTTGGAAGGTAAAACTTCGGGTTAAAGTTCTTGTGATCTAGACTTGAGTTTACATCATTTTGTTGGAATCAGAAGAAGAATCAAATCATGGGATTTTTTTATTTTTTATTTTGTTAGATTCAAAATTGAAACCATGAAAATAATAATCATCAAAATAGGGGCAGGATTTTTAGCTTAAAAAGTTGATTTTTCCTGCAAATTTAATAAGTAGGTTAAAACTCACAATTTAATTTTAATTAATTGTTGAACTCCATACTGACCCATGTTTTAATTTGTTATAAAACTTCGTGCCCATGCAATCTGTAGTATTGAGAAATGTGTAGTGTCTACATGAAATTGGATTTGATTTTTTAACCAGTGTCATAGGTTCTTGAATTTGAAAACATGTGTTCAAACCAAAATTGGAAGAATTGGGTTCAAACCTCACCCAAAGTACTTTCAAATAAATTTTATAATGTCATAACTAGGATTGGAGGTTGTCTTCAAAAGGAAGAAACCATATGCAACAGTGGTTGCTACCTTCTTCTTTAGTTTTTAGGTATTGAATATTAACTTACCTATTTTAATGTGGTCAATAAGAATAGCCAAACTATATGATGTAGATGTCCTGTTCAAAACCAATTTAAAATTACCATGTTAATAAACTTGATGAAACCCTACCAAACTTCATAAAAAAAAGCACCCACCAAAGGGAGAAAAAAAGAAACAAGGGGCAAGGATCAAAGTCCAGGCAAGCATACAACCCAAAAGAGGCTGGCCACACAGAGGTATGGGAACCACTAAGTACCAAAACTTCCACCAATCACATGAAACATATCAACTAAAAAAAGGGGATGTAAACCCAATAAATCTCTGAGCTTAAAAAAACCTTCTATTGCAACAATAGCCCACTTCAAGACAAAGTTGACCTACGCTCTTTGTAAAACCATTTACACGTCTCTACAACACCAATAAATGAGAGCCTTTGTTACCCTTTGTTGTCCATGCCATGTTAGCACATCATTGAAGAAAGTTGTCCAACTACTAGTGAAGACACCCAAGACCTCTATGGTGAAAGGAAGAAACATGTTTGTTGGGTAATGGTCGTAATAAAGTCCTTCTTTCACTTGAACTGTCACTATCACAACCACCCCACAAGAAATAACTGGCCATATACCAAGTATGCTTGAGAGGGGTCAACAATGATGACATCAGCCAATGTGCGAATGCCATCAATCGACAAAATAATGTTGACCCACCAATGAAAAGATTGAAAAGAAAATGGTAAAAAAATGTGGGTTTGTTCCCAAAAGACATGGAACCCTACATGTTTCATAATATATGCAAAAGCATCCCGAACAACATCATGGTATATAGTCCTTTCCCCACCATGGGTGTAGCGGAAGAGGTGGATCCCCATTGTTAGAAACACTATTTGTTTTTAATTCCCAATGGTGATGAATGTGTTAAACATTCATCAAAAGGATGAATAATATTCTCATCCTCGTAATAGTTAGGTTAGGTTGAATAGCGGTGGCTAGAATTTAGAAGTGAAAATTACTTAGGGCTTAGCGACGGCTAGTGTTAGGGTTTGGTGGCAACTAAGGTTAAGCGGCGGCTACTTTAGGGTTAGGAGATAGTATATAATGGAGTGTTTTTTAGTGGTCTTTCATTATCTCCTTTCATGATTTTGAATGCACATAAAACCTTCAAGCCTTGTTAGTTGTTACAAGTCATAGTTTGCATTATAGCATTTAAAGCATACAACCTTTGTAATCTTTTAGTTAGTCAATACAATTGTTCCATTTCATGAACCTTGAATGTTTCATTTCTTGCTTGATTTCAAGTTGTTTCCAATAGGTTATGGGCCCACACCAAATAAGAGAAAGGACATTGTGTTAAAACAAGAAGTAGTCAAGGGTTTTTGCTTGTATAACATAGAAAGGGATAATCCTTTTAAGGGAAGGCTTTTAGTTTGCAAGGTTGCAAAGAGAGTAAGAGTCTTTTCAAGTGAGTGGGAGGTGTGGAAAAGATTTCTTCAAAGTCTTGTAAGTTTTTCAAGTGTGGAAAACTTGTTCTTTAAATTTTTGAAAATATCAAATTTCAAGGTGAAAGTATTTAGAAGAAAGTTATTCGAGTTGTAGAAAACTTCAACTTTCAAGTTTGAGAGTGTGTGGGAGAAAGTTCTTTGATTCATTGAAAGTTTGAGGTGTGTGGAAGAAAGGTCTTCAAGTCATTGAAAGCGTCAAGCTTCAAAGGTGTTAAAAAGACTTCGTCCAAAACTTTCAATCTTTTGAGAAAGTGTTTGTTGTAGCTTTTGTATTCAAAATATCATCTTTTCAAATGGAATCCTTGAAAGTCATGGAGAAGTTTGATGGTGGCAACTTTCACCTTTGGAAATTCAAAATGCACATGATGTTTTATAAACATGGGCTTTGGAAATTTGTTGATGGGAGTGCCACCTTACCAAGTGAAGAAGTTGCAAGCACCAATTACAACGAAAAGGAGATGAAGGCTTTTGCATTGCTTTGTGAACATCTCACGGATGCCCAACTTGCACACATTCAATATTGTGACAATGTGAGAAGTGCATGGGAGGCTCTTTGTGGTGTGCATGAAACTAAAACAATTGGTAACAAGTTGTTCCTCCGAAAGAAATTCTTCACCATCAAAATGCAAAAAGGAGATGACATGCTTGTGCACATCAACATAGTGAAAGCCCTTGCGGACTAACTACGTTCCATGGAAGTGAACATTACAAATGAAGATGTTTACATGGTACTCATCATGAACCTTCCTCCATCCTTTTGATAACTTTGTCACAAGCTTGGAATCCATGTCCACAAAAGATGTAGACCTTCAATTCATTGTAACAAGGTTGCTTCACAAAGTGTCCAAAAGAAAAAAATGTGAGAGTTCTGAAACTAACGCATTAGTAGACAAAACTCACAAGTCAAATGAGAAGCTTTGTTTCTATTGTAAGAAACCTGGACATTTTCTGATAAATTGTTTGAAAAAGAAAAAGTCAACCAAGTTTGTGAAAACCACGAGCAAATGTTTGTTGCCGCATTAAATGCCAATGATCATACCACATATAATTGGATTGTTGATTATGGTGCAACGCAACACATGACATTCCAATAAGAATGGTTTACCACGTACGAACGCATTTCCCCAAGGAGGGTGTTCATGGGCGATGACACCGTTTTGGAGGCTGTTAGTAAGTGGAACATCAAAGCCACAATGTAAGTGGGAGGCGAATTATCACACACAACCATCACCCAAATTCTTCATGTTCCAAAAATGAAGAATAGTCTCATTTCCGTGAGTAGATTCATTTTTAAAGGTTTCAAAGTGGAGTTTAACAAGGATGGTTGTAAGGTTAACGATGTTCAAAAAGTTGTTGTGGCGGAAGCACAAAAGGACAAGAACTTGTACCTTCTTAATGTGAAGGTGCAGAAGGACACAGCGCACATTGCAAATTCTTTGGATGAAGGTGCAAGGCTTAAGGAGTTGGATGCCATGGTGGATGGCATGAATTTGAAAGAAATTTCATTGCACCATGTGTGTGAAGTTTGCATGAAAAGAAAACATTAAAGGACATTTTTTCCTAAAGATGAAGCAACAAGGGTTTTTAAGCTTTTGGAACTTATGCATAGCGATGTGTGGGGACCGATGAAGACCACATCACGTGGTGGAGCATGATACTTTGTCACTTTCATCAACGACTTTTTAAAAAAAAACTCATGTTTACCTTTTAAAAGTGAAAGGAAAGGTGTTTGACAAATTCAAGGAATACAAGGCTTTGGTGGATAATCAAACCATGAAGATCAAAACCTTTCGATCGAACAACGGAGGAGAATTTATGTCTAAAAAGTTTGACAACTTTTTGCATGAATGAAGAATCCAACGACAAACAAGTGCACTTTACACACCACAACAAAATGGAATTACGAAACGAGCCAATATGATGATCATGGAATGCGTTAGAAACATGATTTGTGCATAAGGTTTTGATTTGGAGTTTTGGGCCAAAGCGGTAAACACGACGGTTTACATCAAGAATCGATGCCCAACTAAAGCTCTTGAGTCAAAGACCCAACAAGAAACATGGACCGGTAGAAAGCAAGATGTATCTTATTTAAAAGTTTTGGTTGTAAAATATTTGTTCACATTCTTGATGAAAAGATAAGTAAATTAGAGTCCAAATCCATGCCTTGTGTGTTTTTAGAGTATTGTGAAGGGACCAAAACATATCGCTTGATGTGTGTACAAACCAAAAGGATCATCAAAAGTCGAGATGTTGTGTTCCTAGAAGGGATAGAAAAAGTAGAAGGTGTTCATCATAATAAAACACCTTCAAAGCAAGTAGAACATGTTGTTATGGATGAAGTCGTGAATGATGATGAATTTATCAAGGATGCCAATCCTATATCTTTGACGAAGAGACCAGCGAAAGACGTGGAGGGTGATGAATCTACATCAAAAAAAATTTCGAAAAAAGAATTTGCTACACACAAAAAGAAGGTTTGAATGAACCACAACAAGATGGAAGAAGAGAAAGGCCCCAAGGACAATGTAAAGAGTGGCCTCGTGATTAGTGGGTGGCCACCAAAAAGGTTGAACGGGCCACCATAGCCTTTTCGGAAGAACCTCAAACCATGGAAGAAGCGTTGAATGGCGAAGATGCGAAGAAGTGGGAGATGGCCATGCAAGAGGAATACGACTCTCTTGTTATCAACAACACTTGGTCCTTGGTGCCACTCCCCAAGGGTAGGAAGCCCATTTCTTGCAAACAGGTGTTCAAAATGAAACATGGGGTCAATGGTGAAGTGGAACGTTACAAGGCCAGACTTGTGGCAAGAGGTGTCACCCAAACATTTAGAGTTGATTACAACGAAACTTTTGCACCTGTTGCAAAGTTTGTGTCAATTCGTTGTATCTTTGCATTAACGGCCATTGAAGACATGGAGATTCATCAAATGGATGTCAAAACCGCATGTCTCATTGGTGACTTTGAAAAGAATATCTACATGGAACAACCCGAAGGATTCACAAAAGAAAGTGAACATCTTGTGTGCAAGCTTCACAAGTCATTGTACGCGTTGAAACAATCTCCAAAGGCTTGGAACCAAAAATTAGATGTTTTCTTGAAAATCATCGATTTTGTGAGGAGTGATGCGGATTTTAACATGTACGTTGCACAAGTGGGAGATGGGAGATGTCAAATTTTTCATTGTTGTTTATGTTGATGATCTCATCTTGGTGTGTAATAATAGGACAAGCTTTTGCAAGTAAAGGAAAAACTTTCTCAAAAGTTTGAAATGAAAAATCTTGGAGACTTGCATTTTTTCCTTAGCATGGAAATGGAAAGGGATCGTGCACAACATTGACTTTACATCAACCAAATTGGATATCTCAAGGAGATTCTCAAATGCTTTCGTATGGAGGATTGCAAAGCCATTGGAGTGCCACTTGATCCTAAATCAAAGTTGAAGAAAAATGAAAATAAGGATGTTGAGATGGTGAAGGTTCTTTATCAACAAGCTGTGGGATCCTTGAAGTATGCCATGTTGTGTACTCGATCTGATTTGGCATACCCGATAAGCGTGGTGAGTCAACATATGGCCAATCCAAGCCTAGAACATTGGATTGCGGTCAATTGCATTTTTTGATACTTGCAAGGCACTTTGCAATTCAAATTACGCTTCAAAGGATTAGCACCTCAAGGTTTGGTCAAATATTGTGATGTGGATTGGGTCAGTGACCTTGAGGATAGAAGATCCACCACAGGGTTTGTATTCATGATGGGAGGTGGAGCCATTTCTTGGAGTAGCAAACGACAACCCACAATCGTTCTATCAACGACAAAGGTTGAATACATGGCAAGTATGCAAGCTACCAAAAAAACCATATGGATGACAAAGCTCATGAAGGAATTAGGGTACATGAAAAAGAATAAAGCTATGGTGATTTGATGTGACAACCAAGGTGCAATATCATTGATGAAGAATCCCACGCAATAGGCTCGAACAAAACACATTGATGTGCAACATCATTTTGTTCAAGAATGAGTTGAAAATGGTGAAGTTACCTTCAAATATTGTTCAACAAGGAACATGGTGGTGGATGTGTTAACAAAGGCATTACCAAAAGAACGACATAAAAAATTGATAACCATGTTCAAATTAAAAACTTTATAGAGTGGGAGTGTTAGAAATATTATTTGTTTCTAATTCCCAATGGCGATGAATGTGTTAAACATTCATCAAAAGGATGAATAATATTCTCATCCTTGTAATAGTTAGGTTAGGTTGAATAGTGGTGGCTAGGGTTTAGAAGTGAAAATTACTTAAGGCTTAGTGACAGCTAGGGTTAAGGTTTGGTGGTGGCTAGGGTTAGGGTTTGGTGGCGGCTACTTTAGGGTTAAGATATAGTATATAGTGGAGTGTTTTTTAGTGGTCTTTCATTCTCTCCTTTCATGATTTTGAGTGCACATAAAACCTTTAAGCCTTATTAGTTGTTACAAGTCATAGTTTACATTGTAGCATTTGAAACATACAACCTTGTAATCTTTTAGTTAGTCAATACAATTGTTCCATTTCATGAACCTTGAATGTTTCATTTCTTGCTTGATTTCAAGTTGTTTCCAATACCCATGAGGTTTAACAATTAGGCACAAATGCAATGTGTCATATTAAGAGCCAAAAAATGGGGGAGGCCTAACTCGGTTTACAATCCAAAGGAGAATTTGAGGGCAAACAAAAGCATGGGATGACAAGGTGAATAGATAACCAAGATCCCATGTCAAGCCTTGCATAAACCTCAAGCATGCTTGATGTGAGTTAGAATACATGTCAAAAATGATGCTGGAAAAGGAATGGTTGTGTAGTCTTTTTGAAATAGTCTCTTCAAATCATATGTTCCCTTTTCTACAAGTTGCTCAAACAAATGTAAACACGTTGCCACAACCAAGGGAAAAAGTTCTTGAAACAACCTCAAGAGTGCTTGGAAGGGGAATGAACCCAAATTGTTCGCCCTAATAACCTCCAATAGGAACGAATGCAAGTCCAACATTAATCTACAAATAATGACAAAAAATTTTAATGCCTAACTCCCCAAGTAAACCACTAGCGTAATGGTCTCTACAAAAATGAGGCTCATCCCACCACTAGAAGTGGGGAATGAAACATGTCAATGCACCAAAAAGGTTTTTTTAACACTCAAGAGATCCTAGGCCAAAAAACCTTTTGAAAACTTACATGAAGGTCAAGTCAAAAGAAACAAGCTACCACTAAAAGTTCAAGAAGTGTGGGAAAACATGAAGCAAATAAGAAGGTCTTTGTGTAAAACATAAAAATGGGATCCTGAAAGCAACCTAAACATCCCCCAACCCCATATACATACTTACATGACGAACGTCTTCATCTAAAACATTCGGCAAAAAGGAAAAGGAAAACAACACAAAGCCAAAAGGGACCCTTAAAATTTTAATGTCATTGAAAGCATAGCCAAATCATAGCAAAAACCATGAGGGGGGGGGGAATTGGG
>Ga0209208_10001079_pt1 | contig 37969 bp, 32 predicted proteins | sample S1TSphfallax_3_FD_187694 | JGI IMG/M metagenome (GOLD analysis project Ga0209208, IMG submission 187694) | Host-associated microbial communities from peat moss isolated from Minnesota, USA - S1T2_Fd - Sphagnum fallax MG (SPAdes) (version 2) | ecosystem: Host-associated > Plants > Peat moss >...
GCCCCTCGATTGTTCCCGAGAGAGCCAGCGAGTACATCTGCGCGCGGTGGGCATGGGCGCTCTGCAAGATGGACGCAACCGGCTCCGGCGATGTGCCGGCCTCGAAAACCAGCGCATCGCCGGTCGCGTAGCTCAACTTCACCCGATTGTTCCCCGGCAGCCGGCTTTCCACCGACGCCAACACGCCCTTGGCCGAATAACTCGGCCCAGCCGCGCGCATCAGGCCGCTGGCGCCATCCACCAGCAACCAACCGCCGGAATTGGCAGTTTCGCTCAGCCGCCCCGAAGCCTCGATCGCCGGATTTTCCAGCCTGTCTTCGAAGACGACCAGTTGCAGCTCGGCCGCGCCCGCTGTCGTCGACCAACCCAGTTCCTGGTGCAGACCGTGCTCCAGCTCCAGTTCTCCATCCCGCACACTCAGGACAGGAAGCCACGCTCCAGCCGACGACTCACTGGCATCCGGATCGCCGACCGGCATCGTCGCCACCCGGTACTCCAGCGTGCTTTCTCCGCGCTCGCTTTCCCGATGGATGGCAAGGCTTGCGAACGGCATCGCGGCCATCGCGGCCCGGCCATCGCCGACCCGCGCCAGCACCTGATCCGAGCCCGCCTCCGCGTCCAGCGCATTGAGCAGGTGTAGCGACTCCCAGGACCGCATCGAAACCTCCTGCAATCCCTGCCGCTGGCCCGCGCCTGCCTCCGGGTCCATCATCACGGCCACCAGAGTTTGCACGGAACTCGAACCCAGCCCGGAATTCCCCATCTCCTGCCGCAGACCCATCATCGCGTCCATCGCGCCGGAGGTGTCCGGGGCCAGTTCCGCGCTCACAAGCATCCGCCGCCGCGCCGAAACATCCCGCAACACCGCCACGGATACCGGATTGCCGCTTGCGCCAAACCGCTCGCCGCCGGCCACAGCCTGCACACGAGTCCGCTGCTTCGTCGACTTCCTCCGCGTTTCCGAGACTTTCGAGGTCTCCGCCGCGCCATCCCAGACAAGGATTGGCGAACCATCTTCCTGCCAGCGCAACAACGGCCGATTCTGCGCCGAACGAAGCGTCCAGGCCCAGTCGTCTTCGCTCCTGGGCCGCACCCGGCGAGGCTGCGGCACAAACTGCATCAGGTCGTACAGGCTGCTCAGCGTCAGATCGACGACCGTATTGGCGCGGATGCGCAGATTCTGCTTCAGCGTGGGAAGGAAGTCGCCGCCCATCGCCTTAAGCGAATATTGACCGGGCAGAATCGAAGCAATGCTATAAGCGCCCTTGCGGTCGGTGAATACCCTGGCCGCAAGCGTCGAGTCGGAGCGCAACAATTCGACCACGATGCCAATCTGCGGAGTTCCGGAAGCATCCCGCACCACCCCGGCAACCGATCCGGCGCTGAACGCTGCGCCGGATGCGGGCGGAGCGGTGAGCGAGCCGATGAGGAGCAGCGCCAAGTACGCCAAAAAACATGGCGAAACAGCCCGTTGCGATCCGACGAATTGTAGGACAATACGCTTCACAGTATTTGGGGCAACCGAATCGCAATCAGGCACTTTGCCGTGCCGGCTTTTTCCTGTATTGGCCTTCTCCTGAAGCTCAAATTCAAGACAGTCCGCAGGGTCCGTAGCCCTGCAGTACCGTTTCTGGGAGAGTACTCCCTATTCCACGACAAAAGGGGCCGATTGCGCAATCTCTTGTTTTGAAATTGCGTCGTCGACCCGGATCGTCACCTTATATTTGCCCGGCTGCAGACCTGCCAGCGCCACGCTGCGGTCCATGGTCAACTGATCGCTGTGCGCGCTCAGATCCTTCGAGTCCTCGTGCGTCTCCAGCAGAACCTTGTCGGTGGCCGAATCGCGAATTTCGTAGGTCACCGTCGCCGAGTTGCTCTTAGTCTTGTCGTCGATTCCCAGGTTGTAAACCTGCATCCAGAAACTCAACTTCTGGTTGCGCGTGAACTTGACCGGGGTCGCCGGATTCGGGCCCACACGCGGGCGAACGTACATGTTGCCCAGGATAAAGCTGCCCGTGCCGATCGTCTGGCTGGGAACCGCATACATCGAGTCCGCCAGGATCAGCGACGAGGTCGCCAGCTTCTCGTCGTCGAACTTCGGCACAATGATGCTCTGGGCATAAATCCCGACATGGTCCGGATTGTTGACGTCCTTGATCGCAATATCCAGCCGGTATTGGCCGGGACGCAGCGGCAATGCCTTCCAGTAGACGGACTGCTTGTCCAGCGCGGCCTGCAAGAGCTCGGCTGGTTCCGTAATCTCCACCGGATCCTCGAAGGTCTGCACTACTTTGTGAGTAATCGTCGAAACCTTGCCCAGAATATCGACCACGCCCTTCGAGACGCCGTCCTTGGTGCTGAAGGTTACATCCCGGTTCTTGATCTGCAAAGTAATCGGCACCAGCACGGTGTCTTCGGTCACCCGCACGAAATCCGTGCGCACATCGAACGGAAAGATGGGACCCGTGATCAACTTGTGGTCGGAGATGAAGCTCTCCAGGTCCTTATACTTAATTGGCGGGGGCGCCATGATCTTGGCCGCCAGCTCGATGCGGTCGAACTGCTTCGTCTGGTTGCTGCTCGAGTTCGGCCCCGTTCCCAAAGACTCCAAACCGCCCTTGAAACGGTCGGCCTTCTTGGACTGGCCCATCTGCTCGGACATCGTTTCGCCCGCCCCTGGAACATGAAGCAGCGCGTCCTTCTCCGAGCGGTCGATCGTGAAGTGGTAGTCGCCGCACTGGCAGGTATCCACGAACTCCAGATCGATATTGTCGCCGATGCCCTCCAGATACCGGTAGTGCCAGGTTTCAAAGGGGAAGGTGGAAGTCTCGCCGCCGCCTTCGTCGATCGGCCGCTCGTAGCTGCCGCCGGAGGGATGCGATTCGATCGAATCCGGCTTGCCGAACGCGATATAAATGTGGCCGCGGTCCGTCTTCCAACCCGGCTTGCCGGCCGCAAAGTGCTCGTTCGCGTACGCGATGCGCCGGTAGTGCTCCTCGCGGTACTCGTTGTCCGAGGAATCCGGATCGGGATTGCGGCGCAGCCAGAACTGCTCGATAAAGGCGTCCCGCTCCTCGTCGTTGGTCAGGTTCTTGAACGCCTTCTTCTCCTCGTCGGAGATGATCCAGACCACATCCTGATTGAGCCAGTTTTTGTAGGTATCCTCAAGCTCGACGTGCAATTCCTTCTGACGCGCGTAACGCTGCTTGTCGGAAAGCGGCCGCTTCAGCGGATCCACTTCCTCCGGCTTGTCCAGCTTCTTGCGCTTGCCCTTGTCTTTGTCCTTGCTCTCATCCTGGGCCTGGCTCAATTCCGGGGCGGCCGCTGGCGTCTGAGCCGAAGCGGTAGCCGTCTGAGCCGGTGTGGTACCCGTCTGAGCCGGTGTGGCAGCCGACTGCGCCGGCGTTTGCGCGGCTGGCTGAGTCGCGGCCGCCTGGGACACCTGGCCGATCGCCGGCGCGCCGGCCAGGCTCAGCGCCATCCAACCCAATCCAATCGCCAAGGCCGCCGACGCGAGCGGCTTGCCCGGCGCAACACGAGTGATCCTGAGAACAGTCTGCTTCATACGATTTTCCTACTCCTGCAAAGCCTTATTCTACGGTGGCGAACAGGGCTGGGCAAGGATTGCGGTGTCTGTTGGACAATTCATAAAAAGAAACGTCACCCAAACCCGGCAATTGGCTTTGCTGTTCCCTTTTCCCTGTTCCCTGTTCCTCCGGGAACCCGCGAGCGGCGATTTGCGTACACTGAAACCGGAGACTTCTTTACTACCCTTCCGATATGAAAAAAGTCCTCATTACCGTCCTCGTGGTTGTGCTGGCCGCCGCCGGCGTTTTCGCCATGATCTACCGGGCGCAGTCCGGCTACACCAAGGTGCTTACCGGCAAAGTCGTGCGCCAGGATCTTGCCACCGTGGTCAGCGGCACCGGCCAGATCAAGCCCAAGACCTACGTCAACGTCGGCGCCACCTCTTTTGGACGGATCACCCATCTGGACGTGAAAGAGGGAGAGCATGTCACCAAGGGGCAGGTCCTGGCCACGGTCGAAAACGTGCAGCCCGAGGCCAATGTCGACGCGCAGAAAGCCATGATCGCCTCCTCGCAGACCGACGTCGCCTCTTTTGTCGCCGCCGAAGCCACGGCCAGGGCAAACGTCGAGCACGCCAAGGCCGATCTCGAGCAGAAGCGGCTCGACTGGGTCCGCGCGCAGGGACTCTACAAAGACGGCATCATGGCCAAGCAGGATTTCGACGCCAAGAAAGCCGCGTACGACCTCGCCGTCGCCACGCTGGACCAGTCCAACGCGGCCGTATTGCAGGCCAAGGCGCAGACCGAATCCGCCAAAGCCAAGGTCGTCAACAACCAGGCCACTCTGCGCTCCGACGTGGACGCGCTCAACAAGACCGTCTCCAGCGCCCCCTTCGACGGCATCGTCACCAACCTGCCCGTTCGCGAGGGAGAAACCGTCGTCGTCGGCATCCAGAACGCCGAAGGTTCCACGCTGATGACCCTCGCCGATATGAGCGTCATCACCGCCGAGGTCAAAGTCGACGAGACCGACATCGTCAACATTCAGATTGGACAGCCGGCCGACGTAAGCGTAGACGCCCTCCCCGGACGCGTCTTCAAAGGCCACGTCACCCTGGTCGGCGACCAGGCCATCCTGCGCTCGACCGGCATCGCCACCTCGCAGAGCACCACCGGCACCGAAGAGGCCAAAGACTTCAAAGTCGTCGTGACCCTCGACAGCCCCGACCCGGAGCTGCGCCCCGGCCTTTCCACGACCGCCAAGATCACCACCGCGCACAAATCCAACATCCTCACCCTCCCCATCCAGGCGCTGACCAACTCCGTGCCGGAGAAGCTCGACGCCAACGGCAAAGCCATTCCAGCCGCCGCGCCGGCTCCAGGCGTCAAACCACCCGCTCCTATCCAGGGCGTTTTCGCGGTCAGGAACTTCAACGGCAAGCTGCGGGCGGTCTTCGTTCCCGTCTCGACCGGCATTACCGGCGCCACGGATATCGAAGTTCTCTCCGGCCTCACCGAAGGCGAGGAGATCGTCACCGGCCCCTACAAGACTCTGCGCGCGCTCAAGAGCGGCGCGCTGCTGAAACGCGACGACGCCAAGCCCACCCCAGCCGTCCCCGCAACCTGACCCGCCGCGCAAACGGCGCAAAGCTCGCTTGGCAGTACACTCTAAGAGGACGCATCAGGATGGCAACTATGATTATCCCCGAAACCGCCGCCACCCAGCCGGCCGCCGCCAACGGCAAGCGCGACATGATCGTTGTCGAGAACCTGTGGAAGACCTACGACATGGGCTCCGAACAGCAGGTTAGCGCCCTGCGCGGCATCTCGCTTCATATCAAGGACAACGAATACGTCGCCATCATGGGCCCCTCCGGCTCCGGCAAATCCACGTTCATGAATCTGATCGGCTGCCTCGACACGCCCAGCAAAGGCAACTACTGGCTCAACAGTCAACTGGTCAGCGCCCTGGACGACGACGAGCTGGCCCGCATCCGCAACAAGGAAATCGGCTTCGTCTTCCAGACTTTCAATCTTCTGGCCCGCGCCTCGGCCCTCCACAACGTGGAACTGCCCCTCATCTACAACGGCACCCCCGCGGCCGAGCGCATCGAGCGCGCCAAGCAGGCCTTGCGCAACGTCAACCTCGAATCCCGCATGAACCACAAGCCCAACGAGCTCTCCGGCGGCCAGCGCCAGCGCGTGGCCATCGCCCGGGCGCTGGTCAACAACCCCTCCATCATCCTCGCCGACGAGCCGACCGGCAACCTCGACTCGAAGACCGGCATTGAGATCATGGCCCTCTTCGACGAACTCCAGGCCAAGGGCAACACCATCGTCCTCGTCACCCACGAGCCGGACATCGCCGAGTATGCCCACCGCGTCGTGCATATCCGCGACGGCGAAATCGCCTCCGACGAACCCTCCAAGCGCGTCCGCTAATCTCGAACGCTTCCATGGACCGGACTCGTGCCTGAGCCGGGCAGAGACGCCGCTTGCGCCCTGGCGCCACCTCGCGTTCACGACACCCAGCCGGGAAACTCCGGGCTGTTTGGTATACTTCGGGGACCGAAAGCCGCATTCGCCTCCAAGTTCCCCAATCGCTCCTCGGGGCGCCGGAAGCAGGCAAAGGAGAACAAAGCAGGAGCATCGGCATGCATGTGTCACCCGGGGAAGTTGCTCCCGTCTCCCAAAAAGCATCGGAACCTTCCGAAGCGTTTTACATACCGTCCCTCGACGGCATTCGCGCCATATCCTTCTCCATCGTTTTTATTGCCCACGCCTGGCTGCTTCAGTCGGGCGCCTTCGGTGTTTCCGTCTTCTTTTTTCTGAGCGGTTTCCTCATCACGACCCTTCTCCGCCGCGAAAACGACAAATTCTCTCGCATTTCCATCGGAAATTTCTATCTTCGGCGTGTCCTGCGCATCTTCCCGCCGCTTTACCTGACCATCGCGACCATCGCCGCCCTGGTAGCCCTGCGGCTCATTCCTGGCCGGCTCGAATTCGCCCCCTTCCTCGCCGCATCCACTTTCGCCGCCAACTACTACGACATCTACCGTGGATTTGCCATTCTAGGCCTGAGTCCGCTCTGGTCGCTCGCCGTGGAAGAGCACTTCTACCTCTTCTTTCCCTTCCTTTTTCTCATCTTGAACCGCTTTGCCCTGTCTTACCGCAAGCAGGCTCTCATTCTGGGCGCAATCTGCATGGTCGTCCTGGCTTGGAGAGTCTATCTGGTGCTCCACTACCCTTCGATCTCGCAAAACCGCATCATGTACGGCACGGACACCCGCATCGACACCATCCTCTTCGGTTGCATCCTCGCGCTGGCCGCCAACCCGAGCCTCGATCGCAAACTCAGATTTCCGCGGTACGTCACGCTCGGCGCGGTGCTTCTGCTCGCCTGCACCTTGGGGTTTCGCAACGATTTCTTCCGCCTCACCGTGCGCTACACGCTGCAAGGAATCGCCTTCATCCCCCTGTTCGTCTTCGCCATTCAGAGAGCCGGGGATTGGACCAGGTTTCTGAATGACAAGCGGGTTCGATTTTTCGGTACGCTCTCATACACGCTGTATTTGATTCACCTGGCCGTGCTCAGCCTCACCGCCTCAATCCCCTCACGAATCGTGGGCGCCGGTGTCGCGCTCGCCGTCTCCGTGCTTTACGCATGGGCGATGAATTTCGGCATCGAGCGCCCGCTCGCCCGAGTCCGTCGCAGCCTCGACAAAGGCCGCGCGGCCTGAGGCCCCCTTCCGCCGGCATAATCGTTTCGGCGTCCCCGCCTCACGTTTTTCCGCAAAATGCCGATATACCCCTTAGATTGTCTCGAATTTCATCAGGATGCGCGGCCGCCAGAGCAACCGAATGTCCAATGGCTCACAAACCGGCTCGCAGCACCCTTTTCCGGAAAGGGCCATTTCAGGTTCAGGCGGCCACGAGGATTTTCCCGCCTTCGTTGGCGTCAGCTCCAGCCTTCGCCGCCTCATGACACAAGCGGAAATCGCGGCGCCCCATCTGCGCTTTGCCTGCATTGAGGGCGATCCTGGAACCGGCAAGCACCTCTTCGCCCAGACCATGCACCGCCAGTCCGAGCACGCCCACCTGCCTTTCCGCCGCCGCGACGCGCGCGAATGGCTGGCCAATGAAGCCGACTGCTCGACCCTCTCCGGAACCCTGCTCCTTGATCGCGTCGACCTGCTTCCCCCTATCGGCCAGGGATTGTTGCTCAGCCTCGTCAAGTCGCTCCAACTCGATTCCGGACCGCCGTCCCGATTTCTCATGTTGGTCTCCACGCATGTCTCGCTGCGCCACTTAGCCGGCGCGGGCCAATTCCTGCCCGATCTCGCCTTTCGACTCACCGCGGCCCGCTTCGCGCTGCCACCCCTGCGCGACCATCGCGAGGACATCCCCGCGATCGCCCAGGCATTGATCGACCGCATCTGCCGCCAATACCGGCAGCCTACCGCCGTCCTCGGTCCCGGCGCCCTCACGCGCCTGCTCCAGTACTCCTGGCCTGGCAATGTGCGCGAATTGGCTTCCGTTCTCGAATCCGCCATTCTGGATTCCCATAACGGCACCATTCGCCCGCAGGATCTCGCACTCCACTCCGTCGCCGACCCGCCGGCGCGTTCCTTTCCCGGCCTCAATCCTCTCGCCGCGCAGTCCCAATGCCTCGCCGGCTCGCATGACGATCTCTCCCTGGACGCGGCCATCCTCCGGCACGTCCAGCATGTGCTCGCACTCAATCACGGCAACAAACTTCGCGCCGCACGCCAGCTCGACATCAGCCGGTCCACGCTCTACCGCCTCCTCGCCGGAGAATCCATCGCTGCCCAAAAACTCGCCCTCTCCTAGCCCATCTCTCCACTTGAGCTGCCACCGGCAAATCCCTTTCCCTTGCCAAAACGTTCTCTGTAACGGGAACCCACTCGGCGTACTCTTATAGTCGTGGACGAGTTCCAAGGCGGGGCACGGTCGCAAAATGCCCTGTTCCCTGATCCACGTTTCCCGTTCCCTGCATTACCGAGGTCTTCCATGCACATTCGCAAATCCGATCCGATCTCCGGCTCCAACATACCCTCTTCCGAAATCACCCCGCGCGACCAGTGGATGAACCGCCGCAATTTCATCGCCGCCGCCGCGGCCACGGGCGCAGTCGCCCTCGGTGCCGAGCGCATCTCCGAAATCCTCGCCCCTTCCAGCTCGGTCCACGCCGAGACCAAGCTCCAGACCGTCAAAAGCCCCCTCACCACCACCGGCGAAGAGCTCACCAGCTTCCAGGACATCACCCACTACAACAACTTCTACGAGTTCGGCGAAAACAAATCGGACCCAGCCCAGAACGCCGGCGTCCTCCCCACCCGCCCATGGACCGTTAAGATCAGCGGCCTCGTCAAGACGCCCAAAACCTTCGACATCGACAGCCTCATGAAGCTGCACCCGCTCGAAGATCGCACCTACCGCTTCCGCTGCGTCGAAGGCTGGAGCATGGTCATTCCCTGGGTCGGCTACTCGCTTTCCGAACTGATCAAGCGGTGCGACCCGCTCTCGAACGCCAAATACGTCCAATTCCTCAGCTATTTCAACGGAAAAGTCGAAAAATGGGCGCCCTTCGGCTATAACTGGCCCTACTCCGAAGGCCTGCGCATGGACGAGGCTATGAATCCGCTCACCCTGCTGACTGTCGGCCTCTACGGCGAAGAACTTCCCAAGCAGGACGGCGCTCCCGTCCGCGTCATCGTCCCCTGGAAATACGGCTTCAAATCCGCCAAGTCCATCGTCGAGATCAAGTTCGTCGAAAAGCAGCCCCACACCACCTGGAACGACGCCGCGTCCAACGAGTACGGCTTCTACTCCAACGTCAACCCCAACGTCGACCACCCCCGCTGGAGCCAGAAGACCGAGCGCGTCATTGGCAAACCCTTCTACGCGCAGCGCAAACCAACGCTCATGTTCAACGGCTACGGCGATTTTGTAGCCTCGCTCTACAACGGGATGGACCTGCGCAAGTACTATTAACGAACACTCAAGACATGAATAAACCCACGCTCATCGCGCTCAAAACCTGCACCTGGATCGCCTGCCTGTATCCGCTGGCGGCGCTAATTTACGGCGCCGTCTCCGACCCGGTCAACGGACTCGGCCCCGACCCGACCGGCCGCATCGAGTTCTCGACCGGCCTCGCCGCCCTGCGTCTGCTGGTGATCTCGCTCGCCATCACGCCGCTGCGCAAGCTCTCGCCGCGCCTCAGCTTCCTCATCAAGTTCCGCCGGCTGCTCGGCCTCTTCGCCTTCTTCTACGCGTCGATCCATCTCATCGCCTACGTCGGCCTCTACGCCAGCTTCGATCCCAACACCATCTACCAGGACGTACTCAAGCGCCGCTTCATCACCGTCGGCGTTCTCGCCTGGCTGCTGCTCGTTCCGCTCGCGCTCACCTCGACCACCGCGGCCATCAAACGCCTCGGCGGCAAGCGCTGGAACCAGCTCCACAAGCTGGTCTACGCCGCCGTTTGCCTGGGTCTGCTTCACTACTGGTGGCAGGTAAAGACCGGCGTCACCACCCCGCTCGGCATCACCCTGGTCACGGCCGCACTCTTCCTAGCCCGGCCGGTTCTGGACTGGTGGAAGGCCAGGAAAGCCGCTCGTCTCAAGTCGCAAGTTGCTTGAAGAACTGCCGTCTTCCTGAGCGAAGGACCTGCTTCTTCCGCGGCCTACCGGATCGAGTCCCCGGCCAGAAGCTCAGGCAGTGCCGCCCCGGCCTTCCCCAACACCACCTGCGAAAACGCGGCGGCATTGAGCGGCGCTTCCAACCCCACATACACCGTCCGCGCGCCCGCCTGCCGCGCCAGGCGCACAAAATTCGCCGCCGGATACACCGACCCCGACGTACCCACCACCAGCATCACCGTCGCCCGGCGAATCTGATCGCCAATCCGCTCCATCTCCAACGGCGTCTCGCCAAACCACACGATATGCGGTCGCATCCGCGCCCCGCACGCGCAGCGCGGCACCTCGCTCCACGCCGCGTACACCGCGTCATCGGCCACCGGCGCCCGCCCGCACTCCGCGCTGCACCGGGAAACAAACAGTTCCCCATGCATATGCACCAGCCGCCGCGATCCGGCTTTCTCGTGCAGATCGTCCACATTTTGCGTACAGAGAAAAAAGCGATCGCCGAGACGGGATTCCAGTTCAGCCAGCGCCCGATGCGCCGGATTGGGCCGCGCCTCAGCCGCCGCCTCGCGCCGCGCCGAGTAGAACTGCCACACCAGCTCCGGATCGCGCTCCCAGGCCTCCGGCGTACAGACGTCCTCAATCGCGTGACCCGCCCACAAACCGTCCGAATCGCGAAAGGTCGCCAAACCGCTCTCCGCGCTGATCCCCGCGCCGGTCAGCACAAGAACCCGGTCGTTCTCCGAAATGGAAATCGCCGCCATCCGCAACCCCTATGGAATCAACAGCAGCTTGCCCGTCGTGCCCCTCGAGGCAATGTCGATCTGCGCCTGCGCCGCCTCGGCCAGCGGATACACATGCTCGGCGCGCACCTTGAGCCGGCCATCGGCAACTTGCGAGAAGACATCGCCCGCGCGCCACTCGAGGTCCGCCCGCGTGGCGATGTAGTCCTTGAGAGTCGGCCGCGTGATGAACAGCGAACCGCGCGTCGAGAGCTGGATGAGATCGAAAGGAGGCACCGCCCCGCTCGAACCGCCAAAGAGCACCATCGTCCCCCGCGGCCGCAGGCAATGCAGCGACTTCTCAAAGGTCGTCTTGCCCACCGAGTCGTAGACCACATCCACCCCTCGCCCATCCGTCAGCCGCTTCACTTCCGCCTCAAAATCGACCTGAGAATAGAGAATCGCCTCATCCGCACCAGCCGTGCGCGCCAGCTCCGCCTTGGCCTCGGTCGATACCGTCGCCAGCACCCGCGCGCCCGCCTCATGCGCCATCTGCACCAGCAACTGCCCCGTTCCGCCCGCCGCCGCGTGGATCAGCGCCGTGTCGCCCGCCTTCAGCGGATACGTCGAATGCGATAGATAGTGCGCCGTCATCCCTTGCAGGATCGACGCGGCGGCCAGCTTCAAATCCAGCTCCGCCGGCACCGCCACCAACTGAGCCGCCGGAACCAGGGCGTACTCGGCATAGCTGCCAAGCACGGCCGTCGAAGCGACGCGGTCGCCAACCGCAAAGCCGGTCACGCCGTCGCCCACAGCCTCCACCACCCCAGCGGCTTCCGAACCCGGAATCAGCGGCAGCGGAGCCTTGTAACGCCCCTCGCGAAAGTAAATCTCAATGAAGTTGATCCCCGTCGCGGCTATCTTGATGAGTACTTGTCCCGCGCCCGGAACCGGCACGGGAACCTCCGCCAGCGTCAAGACTTCCGGACCGCCTGTTGCCTGTATCTGAATCGCCTTCATGGCATCCCCTTCGGATCGGCGCCAGCCCGCCGTCCGGTTCAAACAAAGTCGTCGATCAATCCCAGTCCGGGAATCCGCTCGAAATGCTTTCGGTTCAGAGTAACAACATCGAATCCAAGATGCAGCGCGGTCACGCCAATCGCCAGGTCTTCAAACGCCAGCACATTTCCTTGCGCAGCTTGCTGCCCTTCGATTCGTCCTAGCGTACGCGCCAAATCAATCGTGAAAGGATGGACTGGTAAGCGACAGCAGAGCCGCTCGATGTACGCAAGCCGCTTGGAACGCTGGGATTCCGACTGAGCCCGATAGGCCCCATGCACCAATTCCGCAACCGTAACCACGGAAAGCGCAACTTTCACATCGCCGAAGCGCTCTCTCACCCGCTGAAGCATGTCCTGCACCGACTGCTTACGGCGCTCGGCGCTTATCGCAATTCCGGAATCCAGAACAATCCCCACGGTTCATTCCCAAACCGGCGGATTCCACGGCTTGCGAGCGCACACAATCTCCGCCAAATCCTCCGCAAACTCCTCGTCCATGACTGGGATTTCACCGCCATCCGCCTCGAGCATCTTCTCCTCGGCGATCAATTCGGACACCAATCTGGGACGAAACTCCTCTTCCGGAGGACGAACGACGGCAACGACCTTCGAGTCGCACTCGATCGCAAACTCGCTTCCGCCCCGCACCCGCGCCATCATCCCCGCGAAGTCTCGTTCCGCCTCCGACTCCGAAATGTGAATCGTCGCCATGAAATCACAATACCACTCTTCGAGCGGCGTCAGTAGACGCCAGGCACCAGCCGCTTCGTCTGCCGCCCATAGGCCACATACTCTTCGCCAAAGTGCTCCCGCAGCGCAATCTCCTCCACATGAATGCGATAAAGCAGCGCCGCCGTCGGAACCACCAGCAGAATCGCCAGAGAAATCCAGTCCCGCTCCACCAGCCCGACGGCCAGCAGCATCAGCAGCATTCCCGTGTAGGACGGGTGCCGCATCCACCGGTAAAGCCCCGTCTTCATCACCCGCTGCCCCGACCGGATCGCCACATTCACGCTGAACGCGCGCCCCAGCGAAAGGATCGCCGTCAGCCGCAGCAGAAAACCCGCCGTCAGTATCCCCAGGCAAACCGGCCGGATCCACGCCGAGTGCGCCAGAAAATCCTTCGGCCGCACCTCGCCAATCCAAGTAGCCGCGGTAATTGAAATCGCGATACTCAACCAGAGAGCGAGCATAGACCCGCGGTCGCTGATCTTGCCCTCGCCGCGCCGCGTCCGCGTCAGCAAGACCACCAGCACCTCAAAAATCAACCAAGCGTACAGAACCATGCGCGTCCCTCAGACAATCCCTGCGAAGCCTCTATGCTCCCGGTTCCGCTCCGGCTATTGCGCCGCGGTCATCCGCAGCACCCAGTCGTAGCTTCCCGGCAGTGTGGCCGGCAGCGTCACTTCCAAATCCGCCGCCTTCTGCACCCACTTGAGCGGCGCGTCCGCGCCCAGCAGCGTCACGACCGACCCCGGCGCAGCCGCCACATTGTGCAGCAGGATCGTAGAGGCGACGGGCTTGCCCAGCAGCGTCGCATAGACCGCGCCATCCTTCTGCGTAAAGCGCAACTCGACCGGCCTGCCGTCAGCGTCGATCTGATTCGTCGTCCCATTCGCCCGCGTCCAAGGGTGGGTTCCGTAGATCGCCTCGCCGTTCTGCCTTAGCCAAGCGCCCAGCGCCCGCAGCCGGCTCACCTGAATCTCCGGAATCGTCCCATCCGCCTCCGGCCCCACATCCAGCAGCAGATTGCCGTTCTTGCTGACGATATCGACCAGCAGCTCGATCACTTCGCGCGGCTTCATCGTCTGCAACTCGCCCTCGGCGCGGTTGTAGCCGAAAGAGAGTCCGATTCCGCGGCATTCCTCCCATTTCTTCGCGCTAATCTGGTCGAGTTTCGCATACTCGGGCGAAGTAAAGTCGTTGTGCGCAATGCCAAACCGGTCGTCGATCACGCCATCCGGAATCGCGTTGTAGTAATCCGCCTCCACCTGCAAGGCATTGCCCGACTTAGGCCAGTTGATGTCGTTCCACAAGATAGACGGATGGTAGTTTGCGATCAGCTCCTCGACCTGCGCGTCGGCATACTTCCCATACGCGGTGCTCTGCGGCTGCACCGTCTCGTAGTCATGGTCCGCCTCGATCGGCCCGCGGTCGAAGGTCCAGTCGTAACCGCCCGAGTAATAGAGCCCCATCTTCATACCGTCCTTGCGCACCGCCGCCGATAACTCGCCGACAAGATCGCGCGTAGCATGCAGGCCCGGCTGGTTGGGATTCGGCACCTTGCTCGGCCACAGCGTAAATCCCTCGTGATGCTTCGAAGTCAGCACCACGTACTTAGCCCCGGCATCCCGGAAGATAGCCGCCATCTTCTCCGCGTCCCACTTCTCGATCTCCTTGTTGAAGATAGGCATGAAGTTGTAATAGTTGTAATCCGCCCCATAATGCTCGGCATGATACTTCTGCGTCGGCGACCCAGGATTGCGCATCGAGTTGTAATACCACTCGGCGTACGGCGTGTTGCCCACCCACTCCGAAGTATGCTTCGGATCCTGCGGCTCCGCCCATCCCGGCACCGAGTAAAGCCCCCAATGGATGAATATCCCCAGCTTCGCATCGTCGTACCACGCCGGCAGCGGATGCGTATCGAGCGACGCGATCGTCGGCTCGTAGTGCTTGGGCGCACCGTGATCCTGGGCGGAGACGTTCCTCGTTGCGCAAATTGTGAGAGACAACAGGATGGCAATTCCAACAGTTGAGGTTATGCGACGCAAGATTTTTGACCTTTCCAAGCCATGCAATGGCACGATGAGAATATCAGTTTCAACCTCCAGCAGCCTGTTGCCCCTCGCAGCAGCAATCCCGTTCAGCCAGCCTCTGACGTTCTCAATAATGGCACCGCATCGTAATTCAAAACAGAAAACCGCTCCGGCGTCAGCGGAGCGGTCGTATTCCTCACGAAACCTTAACGCGAGATTTCAATTTCCCGAAAGCAAACTAGGCTCTTCCGGCGCCCGCAGCCGAACCAGCCGGTCGATCGCATACGGCGCCCGGTGGCTGCCGGTGTGGTAGTGCCGCACCTGCAGCTCGCCCAGCAACCCGATCGCCAGCATCTGAATGCCGGCCACGATCAAAACCGCGGCCACCACAAACAGCGGCCCATGCTCGTCCATCACATTCTGGTGCGGGTGAATCAGCTTCGAGATCAGCAGGTAGATCGAAAACAGGGTCCCCGTCACAATGCCCAACGAACCAAATCCGCCAAAGAAGTGCAGTGGCCGGCTCATGTGCTTGAGCAGGAAGCGAATGGTGAGCAGATCGAAGAAGACGCGAAACGTGCGCCCGATGCCGTAATGGCTCTTGCCCCGCTCCCGCATCACATTCTTGATCGGAATCTCGCAGATCGAAGCGCCGTACCACGCCGCCAGCGCCGGAATGAACCGGTGCATCTCGCCATAAAGCGGAATGTTGTGGATGATCTCGCGCCGGTAGGCCTTATACGTCGTGCCAAAGTCGTGAATGTCCACTTCGGAGAGCTTGGCCATCAGCCAGTTGGCGCAGCGCGAGGGAATCCGCCGCATCACGAAATTGTCGATCCGCTCCTTGCGCCAGCCGGAGACCACGTCGTAGCCCTCTTCGAGCTTCTCGATAAACGCCGGAATCTCGTTCGGGTCATGCTGCAAGTCGCCATCCATGGCAATGATGTATTCGCCATTGGCGTTGTCGAATCCGGCCGCCAGCGCCGAAGTCTGGCCGAAGTTGCGGCGCAATTTCACCACCAGCACCCGGCTATCCACCGCGGCAATCTCTTCCAGCAGCTTGTAGCTGCGGTCGCTCGAGCCGTCATCCACCAGGATCAGCTCAAAACTGTCCCCAACCTGCTCCATCACGGATTTCAGCCGTGCATACAGTTGGGTGACATTCTCTTCTTCATTGTGGAAAGGGACGACGATGGAGTACTTCGGCATATACCCAGTATAGATGCGCAACTCCTGAAAAAGGCGTCAAAAGGAATGGGTTGCCCCCACAAAACTGCCCAAAAGGTTACTGACAGGATGCCGTCCAGGATGCCGTCCAGGATGCCGTCTGCCGGTGCTGCGCGCAGAGGTTCTAGTACCGGGAGCCGGAGATGGAACAGGGCAATTGAAGACGAGAAATCGAGAATATTCCGATCCGCATCCACCCCCTCGCCAAAATTGGCCGCCCATTGCAGCGAAAAGGGCGCTCCAGGCCACGAATCTCAGGCCTCGAATGCCCTTCTCGCCGTGAAGTCAGCTACCGCCAGTGCCCTTCCACCAGCACCCAGCCGCCGCGCCGATGCTCCCAACGATGAGCAACCCAGTGGGCGTGCGGATGCGGCGGACGATCCCACCGGCCCGGCACCCAAACATACCCGTGACCGTCCCAGCGGTGATACCCGTCCACCCAGACAAACTCGCGTCCCGGCGCTACCGGGCGATGTTCGACGATCGGCGCAGGCGGTCCCACCTGCACATACACCTGCCCATACGAAGCGGCAGGAAGCAGAGCAATACCCAGCAGCAAAGCCGGCAGCAACTTCTTCATAGCAATCCACTCCTTCGGTGAAAGGTCCTTGTCAGCTCTCTCTTGCTAAGAGCGCTTCCCGTTCTAGCGATAAGAACGTCGAAGCCCGCCAATAAGTTGCGGTGCGCACAAATCTTAGCTGCGGCTAATTGGCCTCCAGTTCCACCTGCAATATCTGCGCCGCCCGCCGGCATGCCACCGGATCCGCATCGTGATGCGTCACCAGCCGCACCGACTTCGGCCCCACGGCGCTCATCAGCACCCCACGCGCCTTCAGCGCCGCCGTCACCTCCGCCGCGGCCCGCGTCCGCAGCGAAAACACCACGATATTGGTTTGTACGAGATTTGGGTCGATCTCGACCTCCGGAATCGCCGCCAGCGTCTCCGCCAGCATCCGCGCGTTGGCGTGGTCTTCAGCGAGCCGCAGCGGCATCGTTTCGAGCGCAATCAGCCCCGCCGCCGCCAATATCCCCGCCTGCCGCATCCCGCCGCCCAGCGCCTTCCGATACACCCGCGCCTCGGCAATCGCGTCCCGGCTACCGACGAGCATCGACCCCACCGGCGCGCACAATCCCTTGGACAAACAAAACATCACCGTGTCGAAGCCGCTCGTCAACGTCCGCGCAGCCTCAAAGACATCCCCGCCAAGCGTCGTCGCCGCATTGAAAATCCGCGCGCCGTCAAGATGCACCGGCAGGCCGCGCTTCTTCGCGCCGGCCCAGATCTCTTCAAGCACCGGCAGCGGCGTCACCGTTCCGCCCGCCAGATTCGCCGTGTTTTCAATCTCGATCAGCCCCGTCGCCGCGCGAAACGTGCTTCCCTTGGCAAAGATCACCGGCTCAATGTGCGCCCAGGTCAGCACCCCGCGCGGCGCAACCACCGGCCGGATCAGGCAGCCAGAAAAACTCGCCGCCGTCGCCATCTCCCAATCCAGAATGTGCGAGCGCGACTCGCAGACAATCTCCTGCCCGGGCCGCGTATGCAGCCGGATCGCAATCTGGTTGCCCATCGTTCCCGTCGGCACAAAGACCGCCGCCTCGCGCCCAAAAATCTCCGCCGCGCGCGCCTCCAGCCGGTTCACCGTCGGGTCTTCGCCATAGACGTCGTCGCCCACCTCAGCCGCAGCCATCGCCGCCCGCATCTCCGCCGTCGGCTTCGTCAGCGTATCGCTGCGCAAATCGATGTATCCCACAGAACTCTCCTCCAAAATCGCCCCCTCCGAATCCTCGCTAGCTTGCTAACCGGCTTACCGGCTGACTTGCCAATCCCAGAAACTCCCCAAAAACGTCGTTCGAAATCATCCGCCCACGTTCCGTCAGCCACACACGATCGGAATCCATCGCCACCAGCCCATCCTCCGCCAACCGCCGCGCCACTTCGAGCGAAGGCGCAACCGCCTCCGCGCCAAACTCCGCGCAAAGCGCGCCGATCCCAACCCCGCAATTGCGCCGCAGCCCCAGAAACCAGGCTTCTTCCAACCGCTGCGCCGGACCCAGCCAAGCCGTCTCCACGCTTCCCGTCCCATCCTGATACGCATTCAAGTCGTCCGTCGTCGTGGTCCGCAAAACCAGCCCGTCCAGATCGGAAGATTGGGCCCGCAGCATCGAAGAAGCATCCAGCCCCAGCCCCAGATACGGCCTCCGCTGCCAGTAACGCAAATTGTGTGCCGATTCCAATCCCGGCCGCGCAAAATTGGAAATTTCATACTGCTTCAGCCCCGCCCCAGCCAGCGCCGCAACCGCTTCCTCGTACATCTGCGCAATCGCGTCGTCACCCGGCACCAACCCGGCGCTGTACCGCGCCCCGCCAGAAATCAACTCCCGCCCCAGCCGCGAATCCTCGTCGACCTCCAGCATATAAATCGAAGCGTGAGGCGTCTCCGCCTCCACCAGCACCGCCAGCGACGCGCGCCAGGACGCCAAAGTCTGCTCCGCCAATCCAGCCAGCAGATCGATATTCAGATTGGCGATCCCCGCCGCCCGCAGCCGGCGCAAATCCTCAAGCACCATCGCCCGCGTATGAAGCCGCCCGCTCAGGCTCGCCTCGCGATCCACAAACGACTGCACCCCCAGCGAAACCCGATTCACCCCGGCCGCCACCATCGCCGCCAGCATCCCGTCCGAAAGCTGCCCCGGCGCGCACTCCACGGTAATTTCCGCGTCCTCATTCACCGCAAAAATGCGGAGAATAGCCGCGCTAATCTCCGCAAACAGCGCTCCATCCAGCAAGACCGGCGTCCCGCCGCCAAAATAGATCGTATCCACCGCCCGCGGCAGCTCTACGCCCATTGCCTCCGCCCACGCCGCCGAGCCTTCCAGATCGGCGATCAGCCGCTCCACGTACCGTCCGTGCTCGCTCGCCGGGTACACCCCAGAGGCAAAATTGCAATAGGTACACTTGGCCCGGCAAAAGGGAACGCTGAAGTAAAGGCCAAGCGCGTTGGAATCGGATTCCGGCATCCTCTTCATTTTCGCACTGCGCATCACCGGACCCCTGCCGAATCGGATCGCGTTTGCACTCCACTGCGCTTCGGCAGGAATCAACTCCTATTCATCATCGCTACCGGCTGCCGATGGGATACTGTGCTGGCCATTCCATCTTCTCCAAGAAAGTCCCGCCCATGATCGTCGAAATCTCCAAAATTACCGCCGTCACCAGCCTCATCGGCTTCATCATCGGGCTGCCCACCGTCATCGCCACCTATTACCAATCCTTCAAAGCTCGCCAGGAAGCGCAGGAAGCCCGCAACGGACTGCACAGCGCCAACTGTCTCGAATTTGTCAACGACTGCGGCGACACCGTCAACCTGGTGCCGCTCGAAACGCTGCATTCCCTCCCCAAGCCCGGCGATATCGTCCTGCTTCCCGGCGATGGCTTCGGCGGCGAAAGCCGCTATATCCCCGGCGCGTACCGCATCGACCGCATCGAGCATATCTACACGCCCGTCACCATGAAGACCATGCGTCCGCGCGAAGCGCGGCTGACCAAGGCCGTAGCCTTGGTCACCTGCATCAACTAAACAGGCGGGCGCCGCCATTTTCCCGGTCGCAAGCAAACCCCAAGATGGCATACTGGGCTGGCTTTGCAATCTGCCCGGGAGATCTGCCGATCATGTCGTTTACCGCCGCCCAATGGAACGCTTACCTGGGAATCCTCTGCTCCCTGGTGATTCTGCCCACCGTCGCCGCCACCTACTACCAAGCCTGGAAAGGCCGCCGAGAAGCCAAAGAGGCGCGCGACGGCCTGCTCCATGCCAAGGACTGCCTCGAATTTGTGATTGAGGACGGATCCTGCATCAACCTCATTCCCCTCGAAACCCTCCACTCCCTGCCCAAACCGGGAGACGTTGTCCTCTTACCCGGCGACGGCGTTCGCGGCGACGCCCGCTTCCTCCCCGGAGCCTACCGCGTCGAACGCATCGAGCACATCTACACCCCCGCCGAAATCAAAGGCAAACAACCCCGCGAAGCTCGCCTCACCAAAGCAGTAGCACTCGTCGAGTCGCTGCACTAGTTGGCGACGGCCGCCCGCTGGCCGCCTGGCAAATTGCGATTTCCAGCCGCGCAACCCCATCTTCCCTCCACCCGTACAATTAAAGTGCCATGGCGGACGAAAAAGACAAGCCCAAGAAGGCCGAAGACGAGATCACCGGCAAAGTCTACGACAGCCGCCTGATGCTGCGCCTCGCCCGCTATCTTGCGCCCTACCGCTGGCAGGCTACGGTCTCCGTGATCGCCGTAATCCTCAAGGCGTCGGCGGATGTGGCCGGCCCCTACCTCGTCAAAGTCGGCCTCGACCGCTACCTCACCGCCAAAGCCTCCATCCTCTCGGACGCCGTTCCCACCAACTGGCTCGCCAGGCGCCTCTCGGACGACCCCTACACCGGCCTCGCCGAACTTGCCGCGCTCTACCTCGCCGCCCTCCTGCTCGCCTACGCCTTCGAATTCATCCAGACCTACCTCATGCAGTGGACCGGCCAGAAAGTCATGTTCGACATGCGCCGCGAAATCTTCCGCCACATGCAGCGTATGCACATCGGCTTCTTCGACAACCACGCCGTCGGCCGCCTGGTCACCCGCCTCACCTCGGACGTGGACGCGATCAACGAAATGTTCACCTCCGGCGTCCTCTCCATGATCGACGACATTTTTGCGCTCACCGTCATGGTCGCCGTCATGCTCAGCATGAACTGGAAGCTGGCCCTGCTCACCTTCAGCGTCCTGCCGCTCATCGTCGTCGTCACCCATCTCTTCCGCAAATCCGTGCGCGGAAGCTATCGCCGCGTCCGCGCAGCCATCGCCCGCATCAACAGCTTCACCCAGGAACACATCAGCGGCATGTCCGTGGTGCAGTTGTTCAATCGCGAGGAGCGCGCGTATACCGACTTCCGCGCCGTCAACGAGCAGCACATGGTCGCCTTCAAAGATACTGTCTTCGCTTACGCGCTCTATTACCCGGCTGTCGAAATCCTCTCTTCGATCGCCATCGCCCTCATCCTCTGGCGCGGTGGATTCGGCGTCATGGCCGGCGCGGTGACGATCGGCATGTTATCCGCCTTCATCCAATACTCGCAGCGCTTCTTCCGCCCCATCAACGACCTCAGCGAAAAGTTCAACATCCTGCAAGCCGCAATGGCCGCCTGCGAACGCATCTTCAAACTCCTCGACACTCCTTCCGAAATAGTAACTCCCGCGAAACCGAAGTCAGGCGACGCCAGCAACCGCATCGAGTTCCGCCACGTCTGGTTCACTTACCAGAAACTCACCGAAGAACAGCGTGAATTCGTAGCCAAAGCCGAGCCGTCCGAGTTAGCCGCGCGGACCGACATCGAATGGATTCTCAAAGACGTCAGTTTCACCGTGGAACCCGGCCAGACGGTAGCCATCGTAGGCCACACCGGCGCTGGCAAGACCACCCTCACCGGCCTCATGATGCGCTTCTACGACGTAACTCGCGGCGCGGTCCTGTTAGACGGCGTGGACCTGCGCGAAATGGACCTGAACCAACTCCGCCGCCACTTCGCCGTCGTCCTCCAGGACCCATTCCTCTTCACCGGGACCATCTCCGAAAACATCCGCCTCGGCGCCGAAGAAATCACCGATGCCCGCATGGTCGAAGCCGCCCGCGACGTCAACGTCTTAGAGTTCGTCCAAAGCCTGGCAAACGGCTTCAACGAGCCAGTCCTCGAACGCGGCGCGTCCCTCTCCACCGGCCAAAAGCAGCTCATCAACTTCGCCCGCGCCCTCGCCTACGATCCCCGCATCCTCATCCTCGACGAAGCCACCTCCAGCGTAGACACCGAAACCGAGCACAAAATCCGCCTCGCGCTGGAAAGAATGGTCGAAGGCCGCACCAGCGTCCTCATCGCCCACCGTCTCTCCACCGTCCAGCGCGCCGACGTCATCTTAGTCATGCACAAAGGCCAGCTACGCGAGTTCGGCAGCCATCAGCAGTTACTAACGCAGCGCGGCATCTACTGGAAGCTCTATCAGCTTCAATACAAAGACCAGGAACTGGGAACAGGAGCGGCTGAAGTTAGCCAGATGCCGCTTGTTTCAGGGGTCTAAGCATCTCATGAGAAAAGATGAAATTCGAACGCTTTGTAACAGGACACAACTTCCGTCGTGCCGATCTAGCCCATTCAGACAACAGGGCTTTAGACCCTGTGGGATGCTCGCTCCGCCGGCATCCTCGACTGCGTCCTATTTCAACAAGTTCGTGTTATTCTCAGGAAACCATGACTGCCTTAGCAAGCTTCCCCGGCTATTCGGGACAGGCTCTAGAGGAATTACTCGCTCTCGACGGCCAGTTCGAAACATGGACACTGGTCGCTGCGGTTGAACAGGGACTCTCCCAAAGGTTTGGGTATGGAGATTCTGCGGATCTGACGGCAGCCGAGCGGGCCGTCCTTGCCGTCCTGGCCTTAGAGCGCGAGGTGATGAATGGCGGATATTCTCAATTCTTCACCAACTCCTCAGTCGAATTTGCGCCGATGGTTGTAGAAGCCCTGAAGCAGATCGGATGCCCAAAAACTGCCGATCTTACGAGCAAAGCGATTGAAACACTCCAACTTGCGGAACTCACAGCAGAAACTATCAAGGAGTCTGCGCAGACGCCTGATGAAGTTCGCGACAAACTTCTCGATGAATACGACCAAGAGTTCTTCAAATACGAAGAGCGCCCAGACTTGAAGCTCTTCGCCTATATCCGTGAAAATCATGGCGCGATCCGGCTTTAACTCTCCGTCTTCTCGGCTCCGAGTTCTGGCGCTGAGCCACCGCTCATCGAATTTGAGCGGCTGACTTGAAGTTGCCGCTTGCCGACGATGTGAACGTCGATTTCGTCTCCTGCCTTCAATTCGAGTGCTCTAACAATTGCCACAGGCAGCCGCACAGCCAGATCCTTGCCCCGCTTCGAAACCTTCATCCGGCCCTCCTGCGACACAGACGATAATTGGAACGTATCGGCATTTTGACTAGCCACATGAGCCGAACCCTCGGAGCGGAGCCGAGAACTATCGGTACGCAGGCTGCAGGCCGGGAATGCGATCAATCTCGTAGCCAGGAGCAATACGCTGACGAACCCAACCATCTTCCTATCCGCCGGCGAAGCCAGCGGCGAGGCCTACGGCGCGCTGCTGGTCTCGGAGATCCAATCCCGCTGCGCCGCCGCCGGCATCACACCGCAGTTCCTAGGAATGGGCGGCGAACGCATGGCCGCCCTCGGCCTCCGCCGCATCGTCCGCTCGGAAGACGTCGCCGTCATGGGCATCACCGAGGTCGTCCGCCACCTGCCCCGCATCTACGCCGAATACCGCAAGCTCAAATCCGCCATCCGCGAAACCAAACCCGACATAGCCATCCTCATCGACTTCCCCGACATCCACCTCAAGCTCGCCGAAGAGTTGCACGCCCTCGGCATCCCCGTAATTTTCTTCGTCAGCCCGCAACTCTGGGCCTGGAAAAAGGGTCGAATCCGGAAAGTGCAGCGCTTTGTGGACCAGATGCTGGTGATTTTCCCCTTCGAAGAGCCGTTTTACCGCCAGCGCAACGTCGACGCCACCTACGTCGGCCATCCGCTGGCCGACCTGCCCGCGCCCGCCATCTCCCGCGAGCAATTCGCGGCGGAAAACGGCCTCGACCCACAAAACCGCTGGATCGGCCTGCTCCCCGGCAGCCGCGCCAAAGAGATTCGCCTCAATCTCCCCGAAATGCTCCGCGCCGCCCGCATCCTCTTTGAGCGCAGCCCGGCCACCGAATTCCTGCTCCCGCTCGCTCCCACCCTCACCCCGGCCCAGACGCAATTCGCCGCCGCCATGCTCGCCGAGCTCGCGCCCGAACTTCCCATCCGCACAGTCCGCGACGCCCGCGCCACGCTCCACCAAGCTCGCGGGTCCATCGTCGCCAGCGGCACAGCCACCGTCGAAGCCGCCCTCATCGGCAACCCCTTCGTCGTCGTCTACCGCGTCTCGCCCATCACTTACTGGATCGCCAAACGCGTCGTCACGGTACCGCATGTTGCCATGGTCAATCTCGTTGCGGACAAACGACTCGTTCCCGAGCTGATTCAGGATGACTTTCAGGGCGAATCTGTCGTCCAACACTTTGAACCGCTCCTTGCCGACGGCGCAGTTCGCTCCGCAATGATCGCCGGGCTGGCCGAAGTCGGCAGAAAACTGCGCGCCGGACGCGAAGACCAGTCCGCAATCGGCGCGGTAGCGGCGGTGGTCCTGCAACGGTTAGGATTGGCGGGTTCCCCGAAGTTGCAAAACCCCGAGGGGTTCTCAAAAACGGCAAAGCAAGAAACATAAGCGGCGCACAACATCCGCCCGTGCTCCGGCGGCGTAACCTCAATATCAGGAAGAGGATCCATATCCCGATGACCCGAAAATGGACGCGATTTGCCCTGCTGCCCGCCGTACTGGCCGTTCTGGCGCTGACCGGCGCACACTCTGCCGCGCAGACCTCCCTGGCCAGCCGCCGCATGTCCATCCAGGGCTATGTCATTGACGCGGAAATCGATACCGCCGCTCACCACCTCACTGCCACCGCCGTCGTCACCTTTACCGCCCCCGAAACCGCGGACGAAGTCACCTTCGGCTTTCATCCGGCCCTCAAGCTCACCAAAGTCACCGACGACGCCGGCAAGCTGCTCACCGGCGACCGCACCGCCGACGGTAGCATCCGCATCGCTCCCAACACGCCCTTCGTCCGCAACCAGCCAGTCCACTGGACCTTCGCCTACGAAGGCGTCATCTCCGGCGAAGAAGACGGCCCGGTCGAGGGACTGAAACTGGCCGCCATCCAGGAGCCGATCACCTACCTGCTCTACCCGGCCCGCTGGTTTCCCACTAACGGCTACCTCACCGACCGCTTCACCGCCGAAATCCACATCAGCGTCCCGGAAGGCATGCGCGTCCTGGCCAGCGGAAGCCAGGGCACCCCAACCAAAGTCACCCTCGCCAACGGCAAGCAAGGCGAGCGGTACAGCTTCAACTGGACCAAACCCGGCTTCCCCGGCACCGTCATCGCTGGCCGCTTCCTTCCGCCCTATTCCCCCACCGGCGCGCCCAACGTCAAGGTCTATCTCGGCGTCACCCACCAGCAATCCCGCGAGTCCCTCGCCGAGGCCGCCGCCAAGCAGGTCGATTACTTCACCGGCCTCTTCGGCGCGCCCGAATCCAGCCGCCTCAACATCGTCGAGCTGCCCGACGATACCCTTCCCGCCGCCTGGGCGCCCGAGTTGGCCGCCATCCTCGGCTCACGCGCCGGCGACAAATCCGGCATCCGCCTGCTCTCGAACACCATCGCCCACCAATGGTGGGGCTCGGAAGTCAGCCCGGCCACCCTCAACGACGCCTGGATCACCAACGGCGCCTCCCGCTACGCCGAACTGATGTATCTCGAAGACGAAAACGGCAAGTCGGCCCTCAAAAACGCCATGACCGACATCGCCGCCAGCGCCTTGGCCTACGACACCACGCCCCTCTCGAGCGCCGGCCGCCTCAGCCCCTTCTCGCCCCAGTTCCAGTCCATGACCCTCGACAAAGGCGCGGAAGTCTTCCACATGCTCCGCTGGGAAGTGGGCGACGCACTCTTCAAAAAAATCATGATTGGCGCGCTCAGCCAGTTTACGGACAAACCCATGCGCTCCAGCGACTTTGAAAAAGTCGCAGAAGCGCAGACCCAAATGCAGCTCACCCCCTTCTTCGCCCAGTGGGTCGATGGTACCGGTGCGCCCCAGTTCGTCAACAAATACGCAGTCTATCGCCTCGGCAACAACAAAGGCTTCCGCACCATCGGCGAGATTCAGCAGGATCTCGACCTCTTCCGCATGCCCGTCGAGTTGCGCGTCGAAACCGACGGCAAGACCGAGATGAAGAAGATCGACGTCGTCGGCTCCGACTCCCAATTCGTCATCGACACCTTCGGCCGCCCGCGCCACATCTCCATCGACCCCGACGACTGGCTCCTCAAATCCACCCCCGGCCTCCAGGTCCGCGTCGCCATCCTCAAAGGACAGCAACTCGCCGCCCAGGGAGACCTCGCCGGAGCACTCGCCGAATACCAAAAAGCCCTCGACGCCAACGCCCAAAGCTCCCTCGCCGAATACCGCATCGGCGAAGTCCTCTTCAACCAGCGCAACTACCAGGCCAGCGCCAACGCCTATCGCGACGCCCTCCGCGGCGACGGCGACCCCCGCTGGACCGAAGTCTGGAGCCACATCCAACTCGGCAAAATCTTCGACGTAACCGGCCAGCGCGACCGCGCCGTCAACGAGTACCGCCAAGCCGTCCAAACCAACGACAACACCCAGGGCGCCCTTAACGAAGCCCGCCTCTATCTCCAAAAGCCCTACCAAAAACCCGACTCCGACTAACCGCCGGCAAATGCCGGGCCAACCGGCACAGACAATCCACTTTGTCATCCTAAGCGCAGCGAAGGACCTGCTTGTGCCGTCCCCCTCGCTTTTCTTGCCGTCATTCCCTTTGGGAATCTGCTGTTGCCTTTGCCCTTGCTTTTCTTACTTTCATGGCCAACCATTAAACCTTACTAATGACTTAGAAGCACCAATCGATAACGACTCCTCAAGTGCATCGCCCTCCCTTCCGATAACTCCATCAGCCGCTCACAGCGACTTAGCATCCGCCGACCGGTCCCGGATCGCAGGAGATCAAACGAAGTGCCACCTACCCTCAGAGCCCTAGCGCTGGTCTCGGTCGCGCTCTTAGCCGGACCCAGCGCCGAGTTCGCCACTGCGCAGGAGCTTGCCTCGCCGCTCCTGCAAAACCCCGTGGACGAATCCAATCGCCTCACCCTCCGCGGCAACGTCCATCCCCTCGCCCAGCGCCTCGCGCAGACCGAAAACGACCTCGGCCCCGTAGACTCCACGCTCCCCCTCGATCGCATGGAACTCCTCCTCAAGCGCTCTCCCGCGCGGGAGCAGGCCCTGGCCCAGTTCCTTCGCGACGTCCAAACACCTGGTGCCCCCGGCTACCACCAGTGGCTCACGCCGGAAGAATTCGGCGCGCGCTTCGGCCCCGCCGACTCCGACCTGGCACCCGTCACCGCCTGGCTCGAATCTCACGGTTTCGCCGTCGAAAAACTCCATCCAGGCCGCATCGCCATCGAGTTTTCCGGCACCGCCAGCCTGATTCAGGAAGCCTTTCACACCGAAATCCACGCCTTCCACGTCCGCAACAGAAAGACTGGCACCATCGAAACGCGCCTCGCCAACGTCGCAGACCCGCAAATTCCAGCGGCCCTCAGCTCCCTCGTGGCCGGCGTTGCCTCCCTCAACAGCTTCCACGCCACCCCGCTCGTCAAGCCGCTGGGCAAAACCGCCTACAACCCCAAAACCCACGAGGCCAAGGCCGACTGGACCTACCCCTCAGCGGACGTCTATGAACTCACACCCGCCGATTTCGCCGTCCAATACGACATCGCCCCCGTCTACAAGGCCGGAACCACCGGCACCGGCCAAACCATCGGAATCTTAAGCGCCTCCAATGTGGACCTCAGCCTCGTCGCGGCCTACCGCAAGCTCTTCGGCCTCGCCGCCAACCTGCCCGCCGTCGTCGTCGACGGCGACGATCCCGGCCAGAACGCCGCCGCTACCGAAGCCTACCTCGACCTCGAGCAATCCGGAGCCGTCGCCCCCGCCGCCAGCGTCATCCTCTACACCTCGGCCGGCTCCATCCTCACCGATCCGCTGCTCACCTCCGCCCTCCGCGCCGTCGACGACAACCTCGTCACCGTCCTCAGCCTCAGCTACACCAACTGCGAAGCCGCCCTCGGAGCCTCCGGCAACGCCCTCTGGGCCGCGCTCTGGCAAGAGGCCGCCGCGCAGGGCATCACCGCCTTCGTCTCCGCCGGCGACGGAGGCTCCGCCAGCTGCGACGACTTCGACACCCAAGCCTTCGCCGAGAGCGGTCTCGCCGTCAACGGCCTCGGCTCAACCCCATACAACGTCTCCGTCGGCGGCACAGACTTCTACTTCTCGGACTACGCGGCCGCCGCCAGCACCCTCAACACCGAGGTTGCCGCCTACTGGAGCGCCTCCAGCACCAAAACCCCCGCCGTTTCGCTCCTCAAAGCCGCCCCCGAGCAAGTCTGGAACAACGCCTTCGGCTTCAACGCCACCGACCGCGGCCTCTACGACCCAGCCAACTCCACCATCGTCGCCGGCGGCGGCGGAGCGAGCGCCGCAGCCCTCTATCCCGCCGACGGCCCGCCCACCGGATACGCCAAACCTGCCTGGCAAGCCGGCGCCGGCGTGCCCGCCGACAAAGTCCGCGATCTCCCCGACCTGTCGCTGTTCGCCTCGAACGGCCAAAACTTCGTAAACTACCCCATCTGCGCCGAGCCCGGCGACTGCGTCAACCTTGCCAGCAACGGCGCGGTCACCGTCACCAGTGTTGGCGGCACCTCCGCATCCGCGCCCGCCATGGCCGCCATTCAGGCCCTCGTCAATCAGACACAGAAAACCCGCCAGGGCCAGGCCAACACCGTCTACTACGCGCTGGCCAGCAAATCGCTCGCCGCCAAGCCCTTTCGCGACATCGCCATCGGCGGCAATGAAGTCCCCTGCTATGCCGGCACCTCCAACTGCCTGCTCGCCACCAGCGGCCAGGCCAAAGGCCAGTACGCCGAAAACGGCTACGCCGCCACCGCCGGCTACGACCGCGCCTCCGGCCTGGGCTCCGTGGACGTGGCAAACCTCATCGCCAACTGGTCCGAAGCTACCTTCAAGCCAACCGCCGCCACCCTCAGCATCGCGCCCGCAACCTTCGCCCACGGCAAATCCGCCACCGTCAAGGCCACCGTCGCCCCCACATCCGGCTCAGGCTCTCCCACCGGCAGCGTCGCCCTCGAAAGCAACGACTCCGTCGCATACGCGAGCGGCCTCGGCGTCTTCGCCCTCACCGCCGGCTCGCTCGGCGCCGGCGGCATCGCGCTCGAAACCCTGCCCGGCGGCACCTACCAGATCGTGGCCCAATACTCCGGCGACAGCATATACGCCGCCAGCGTCAGCGCGCCCTTCACCGTCACCGTTACCCCGGAAAAAGCCACCCTCGCCACCTCCGGATGGGTCCTAAACCCCGCCGACGGCAATCTCTATCCACTCTCCGCCGGCATGTTCATCCCCTACGGCGCGCAGGTCTTCCTCGATACCCAGCCCATCGGCGTAAACGAGACCAACATGGCCGTCGGCAAGTCCACCCCAGCCACCGGAGCCATCGCCTTCACCGACAAATCCGGCACAACCACGCAAACCGCCGCCATCCCCCTCAACGACCAGGGCCTGGCCGAATGGTCCCCGGCATCGCTCGCCGTCGGCGCCCACACCATCGCCGCCACCTACGCCGGAGACGCCAGCTACGCCGCCGCAACCGCCGCATCCGCCGCAACTCTCACCGTCTTCAAGGGCGCCACCACCATTTCCCTTCTGCCCCTCGAAACCAGCGTCGCCGCCGGCGGCAATGTCACCGTCGACCTACTGCTCTCCTCCGATTATCGGAATCTAACCGGCACCCTCCCCACCGGAACCCTCACCGTCACCCTCGGCGGCCAATCCCAAACCGTCGCTTCCCCCTTCAAAACCTGGGGTCCAACCGGAAATGCAACCCAGGAAGCCGTCGTAACCTTCCCCAAAGTCCCCGCCGGCATCCTTCCCCTCACCGCAAGCTACTCCGGAGACGCCAACTGGAATCCCACCGCCGCCCTCTACGGCTCCGTCGAGTCGCTCGCCACGCTCCCCGCCCCCTCCGTCACCCTCACCGCAACCGCGGCCGCCTACACCCCAAACCAAACCGTCACCCTAACCGGAACCGTTACCGGAATCGCCGGCAATGGCGCACCCTCCGGGTCCCTCTACGTCACCTCGCAGGGCGGCAACTCCGTCTTCTCAGGCGCTTTGCAGACCAAGACCTCCGGCTCCTCATCCTGGACGCTGACCCTCCCCGCCTGGAATCTCGCCAACGGAACCAACACCTTCCTCGCCACCTTCCACGGAGACTCCCACTACTCCGCGCAATCCTCCGCGCCTCTCCTCCTCACTTTCAACGGAAGCGACTTCTCGCTCACCACCACTACTCAGGAAGTCGCCGCCGCGCCCGGAAAATCCGCCACCGGAACAGTCGAGATCGCACCCATCGACGCCTACGACGGAGCCGTCGCGATCGCCTGCAGCGCTCCAACCGGCATCGCCTGCTCAGCCGTCACAGCCGCGCCCACGGTCGGCTCAGGCGTCTCCGACAACATCGCCATCAAAGTCGCAACCTCCGGAGCCGCAGGCACTTACCCGGCCATCGTCACCGCCACTGGAGGCGGCCACACCCACACCGCGCAAATCCTCATCGCGGTCAACTGACCGGTCCGTCGCCGCGGCAGCAGCGATACACTGTTGCTTTGGCGGTCCCAACCTTGGCAATCACCCAGCCCGACCCCAAAGCCCACGGCCTTTCCGGCGAACTCGAACCGCCCGATTGGCCCCCACTCACCCTCCCCGAGGTGGACGCGCTCCTGCGCCGCTACCCCCAGGCCGGCGGAGCCACGCGCATCCTATCCGTCAGCCCGCGCCCCTTTTCCGCCGCCAGCGTCGTCGAAACGCCGCAAGGCCCAGTCTTCGTCAAGCGCCATGCCCGCTCCGTGCGTGACCGCGCCGCCCTCCTCGAAGAGCACAGCTTCCTCGCCCACCTCGCCGCCAACCTGCCCCATCTGGTCCAGCGTGCCCTCGCAACTCGCGACGCGGAAACTGTGACCTGCACCGCGGAATGGACCTACGAAGCCTTTCCGCTCTCGCCAGGAATCGACGTCTACCGCGACGCGCTCTCCTGGACCCCATTCCACTCCACCGGCCACGCCCGCGCCGCCGGTCTCGCATTGGCGAGGTTGCACCGCGCCGCCGCGACTTACAGCGCACCAGCCCGCGCATCCGGCCAACTTAGCGCAAGTTACTCCATCTTCGCCGGCGCAAATCCCGAGCCTAACCTCGCAAGCTATCTCGCCCAACGTCCAAACCTAAAGAGATACGCCGAGCGGCGAAACTGGCGCGCCTCGCTGGACGAACTGCTCCTCCCATTCCACCGCAAGCTAACGCCCTGGCTCCCCTATCTCCAGCCCCTCTGGACCCACAACGACCTCCACGCCTCCAACCTCATGTGGAGCGGCCCGGAACCTTCGGCCAACATCAACGGAATCATCGACTTCGGCCTCGCCGACCGCACCAGCGCCGTCTACGACCTGGCCACAGCCATCGAACGCAACATCGTAGAGTGGCTGCGCATCGGCGAGCCCAACGCAAAAGTCGTCCATCTCGACCACCTCGACGCCTTACTTGGCGGCTACGAAGAGTTATCCCCGCTGAGTTACGGGCAATCCCAAGGGCTCGCCGCCATGCTACCCATAGTCCACTGCGAGTTCGCGCTCTCTGAAACCGATTACTTCCTCGCCATCCTCAACTCACCCGAAAAGGCCTATCTCGCCTACGAAGGTTACTTTCTCGGCCACGCCCAGTGGTTCCTCGGCGACGAAGGCAAGCGCCTCCTGCGCCATCTCGAAGAGCGCGCCGAAAGGAGCCCGCGCCGATGACCCCCTGGCTTTCAGCACACTGGTTCGAACTCCTAGCCGCCGCCATCAGCGCCCTTGATGTCTGGCTCGCCACACGGCGCAGCATGATCTCCTGGCCCATCACCATCCTCGCCAGCCTGCTCTACGCCGAGCAGTTTCGCGAGAGCCATCTTTATTCCGACATGCTGCTCCAGGGCGTCTTCATCCTCTTCGCCATCTACGGCTGGTGGCACTGGTATCGCGGCCTCAAAGCCGAGGGCTCCGTCCGCGTCGTCACCCCCACCTGGATTCGACTGGTCCGCGACAGCACCCTCGGCGCGCTCGCCAGCCTCCTGCTCGGCTACTGGATGGCCCGCCATACCGACGCTTCCCTGCCCTGGCTCGACTCCGCCCTCACCGGCTTCAGCCTCGTCGGCACCTGGTGGGGAGCGCGCAAATACATCGCCAACTGGTGGCTCTGGATCGCGCTTGACACCGTCTACATCGGCGAATACATCTATAAACAGCTCAACCTTACGGCCGCACTCTACGCGCTTTTCGTCTTACTCGCCGCCCTCGGCCTGCGCGATTGGCGCCGCGCGCAAAAGGCCCAGGCAAGACACGCCCAAACACCCCAAATCGCATGACAATCACCCAAGCCCAGGCGCGAGTTTCTATTTTCCCCATACACTTCTCGCGCACCTTCTCGCTTCAGCGCCTCGGTCCCTACGACCCCTCCGCCGAATCCACCAAGGACAGCTTCCGCAAAGCCTTTTTCTTCCGCAACCAACCCGCCGCCCTCGAATTCCTCCGCGACGGCGACAGCCTGAAACTCACGGCCCACTCCCCGGAAGCCGAATCGCTCCTCGCCGAAACCCTCGCCGGCCTCGCCCAAGACGATCTTTACGCCACCTTCGCCACCGAAGACTCCGGCATCTGGCGCCTGCATCGCGCCCACCCCGGCCTGCGCCTGCTGCGCATCCCCTGGCTCTACGACATGACCTGCTCCGCCATCCTTCAGCAGCGCATCCGCACCATAGACGCCATGCGCGACTGGCGCCACATCGTCCAGCGCTGGGGCGCAGACGCGCCGCTCGGCCTGCGCGCCTTCCCCTCAGCCGGCATCCTCGCCCGCGTCGCGCAATTCGAGCTGCAATCCCTCGGCATCGACGCTCAGCGCACCCGCACCCTGCTCCGCTTCGCCCAGGAATCGCGCTTTTTGCCGCTCAGAACGGCGATGACCTTCCCGGAACTCCGCCAGCACCTGCTCCGCATCCCCGGTATCGGCCCCTGGACTACCGAATCCGTCCTCGGCTACGGCGCGGGAGACGCGGACGCGGCCATCCCCGGCGACCTGCACCTGCCCCACCTGGTCTGCTACGCCCTCGCCGGCGAAATCCCCGGCTCCGACGATCGCATGATGGAGCTGCTCGAACCCTTCCGCGGCCACCGCTTCCGCATCATCCGCCTGCTCTACGCCTCGCGCCTCGTCGTCCCGCAGTGACACAAAGGACTTACTTGCGATGCGCGCGCCGACCGTGGCGACCCGACCCGTGCCCCGACCCGTGCCCAGCTCTGCGCCCCGCGTGCGGCGTATAGGTCCACTTCCGCACCGGACCCGTATCCACATGCACAAACTGGCTTCTGGGATAGTACCCAACCCCGCCCGCATTCAGCGAAAGCGCCGCATCCCGCAGCAGCGGCGCCGGAACGCCCTCAACCCGCAGGTCAACCGCCTTAGCCACAATATGCTGCGAATGCTCCGCCGCGTTCGTCGTTCCGCTGGCGCGCAGCGCGTCGTTGGTCTCCTGCGAACGGTAGCCGGAGAGCACGTCAATCACCCCGTCCGACTTGCCCAGCTTGGCGAGCATGGTGTGCAACACATCGAAGGTGTGCGGGTCGAACTGGTTCACATCCTTGTTGTGCGTGTCGCGCAAAAACACGTCGAGCTGGTCGAGTGCCTCCGGAATATAAGCGTCGCCAACCCGGTAAACGACGTCGATCATGTCTCCCGCCTGGCCATGCGCCAGCTTGATCTCGTACTTGATTCCATCCGCAGGCAGAGGATCGCCATAATCCGGCAGAAACCCGACACCCGGCAACGTGACATTCATAAAAGCATGGCCGATGGCGCGCAGCCGGGAGTGACGGCGAGTCCCGTTGTTAGCGGCAAAGGCCGCAGGAATCGCGAAGGTAGCCAAAGCGAAAAGGACAACAACGCCAAACAACCGGGAAGTCGCCGGATGGCGAAGGGAAAACGGACGATAGGACAAATCGGCAGGTCTCCGTATCTTAAGTTTGCAAAACTCGGTCGCGAAAAACTGGTCCCTGAATCCGGCGGCGAGCGCCGGATGCCGAAAACCGAACGGGATTTGCCAGTCGTGATTCGCTTTTACGACTTTAAACCACCATTTCGGGAAATTGGAAACGTAATGTCGTAAAAGTAGACGAAGTCGCCTAGAAAGCCCGTCAATGCCCGACCCGGCCCTCATTTCCCAGCAATCCACTTGTGTTATTTTCGAGGATGGCGTTCAAGGGCGCCGAACCGCTTAAGGAGTATTTCGATTGGCAATCAAAGAATTCATCCAGCACCACTACCGCCATTTCAACGCCGCCTCCCTCATTGACGCGGCCGAGGGTTACGTCAAGCTCATCGACAACGGCGGCAAAATGTTCCTCACCATGGGCGGAGCCATGAGCACCGCCGAGCTGGGCCTCTCGCTGGCCGAAATGATCCGCCAGGGCAAAGTCCACGCCATCACCTGCACCGGAGCCAACCTCGAAGAAGACGTCTTCAACCTCGTCGCCCACGACTTCTACGAGCGCGTCCCCCACTACCGCGACCTCACCCCCGCCGACGAAGTCGCCCTCCTCAACCGCCACATGAACCGCGTCACCGACACCTGCATCCCCGAGATGGAGGCCATGCGGCGCATCGAAAAAGTCGTCCTCAAAGAGTGGATGCGCGCCGACCAGGCCGGAGAAAGCTTCTTCCCCCACCAGTTCATGTACAAAATCCTCCTCTCCGGCGACCTCAAGGACTCCTACCAGATCGACCCCAAGAACAGTTGGCTCCTCGCCGCCGCCGAGCGCAACCTGCCCATGTTCGTCCCCGGCTGGGAAGACTCGACCCTCGGCAACATGTACGCCGGCCACTGCATCTCGGGCGACGTCAGGCGCGTCCACACCGTCCGCACCGGCATCGAATACATGATGGAGCTGGCCGAGTGGTACACCGCAACCACCGCCGAAGTCCCCCTCGGCTTCTTCCAGATCGCGGGCGGAATCGCCGGCGACTTCCCCATCTGCGTCGTCCCCATGCTCCACCAGGACCTGCAGCGCCCCCACGTCCCCCTCTGGGCATACTTCTGCCAGATCTCGGACTCGACCACCAGCTACGGCTCCTACTCCGGCGCCGTCCCCAACGAAAAAATCACCTGGGGCAAACTCGCCGCCGACACCCCAAAATTCGTAATCGAGTCCGACGCCACCATCGTCGCCCCGCTCATCTTCGCCTACGTCCTCGGCTGGTAAACCAAGGGCGCGCTTTTCCAAACCAGCGACTTGCTTTTAAGGAACCCGCGGTAGTTGCTTTGTAACAGGGCACGACTTCAGTCGTGCCGATAACGCCCGGAGCGTAACGGGGCTTCAGCCCCTGAGGGCCACGGCGGTCGAAACAACGGCTCGCTTCGCCACCATCCCAAGCGCCAAAGGCGCGCCGTCATACCAGCCTGGGGCAACGCCCCAGGTCGAGCCGCCCACAATCCCAAGGGCTGAAAGCCCGACCCATCGTCGCCGGGCGGATTTTCCTACGATGAGAGCGTAATCTATCCACAGGAGCGCGAACCATGGCCACCCTCGATTGGTCGCAATGCGAAGCCGTCGAATCCATCCCCGGAAAGGTGAGCGGCACATGGGTCTTCAAAGGCACCCTCATGCCCGTCCAAACCGTCTTCGCCAACCTCGAATCCGGGGCCACCATCGATGAACTGATCGAGTGGTTCGATGGGTTGGAACGGCAACAAGTCGAAGCCGTTTTGCACTTCGTCACCCAAAGTCTCGAAAAAGAGCCGGCCTTTGCGCCCGCCGAATTGTTGCAGGCGCAAGCTTAAATGAAAATCCTGTTCGATCAGGGAACGCCCGTTCCGTTGCGCCCCTACCTGACGGGTCATCTCGTTCGCACCGCCGCGCAGCAGGGATGGGATCGCTTGAAAAATGGAGCATTGCTTGGCAGTCGCAGAAGATGGCGGATTCGATCTGCTCCTGACCACGGACAAAAACATGGTCTACCAACAGAACTTGTCGCAAAGGCGGGTTGCAATCATTCTGCTTGGCCAGCAGCAGTGAAAGAAGTTACGATTTCATGTCCAATTGGTGGTGGCCGCGGTTCATGCCGCATCCCCTGGCAGCTATGTCGAGGTTGCAATTCCAATCCCGTAGTGGCCAGCGAAATTTACGACGTGAGCCCTCCAATCGCCCGCTCCAGCCGCACTCCCCGCGACCCCTTCACCAGCACCACATCCCCCGCCCGCAAATTCTCCTTAAGCCACTCCCCAGCCGCCTCGGCATCCGGCAGAAAAACCGCCGCCACCCCCGGAGCCGCGGCCTCCTTCACCGCAAGCACCAAATGCTCCGCATTCCCCCGCACCCCAATCACCACATCGATCCCCGCCTCCGCCGCGGCCCGCCCACACTCCGCATGCAGCTCCGGCGCAAAATCCCCCAGCTCCAGCATCTCCCCGGCCACCAGAATCCGCCGCTTCGCCGGCCGCGCCGCCAGTGCCTCGATCATCGACTTCAGCGCCTCCGGATTCGAATTGTAGGAGTCGTCGATCACCGTCGCACCCGCGTAGCTCAACATCCGCCCGCGCTTCTCCCCCGGCCGCAGCGTTTCGAGCGCCCGCATCGCGTCGCCCAGCCCAATGCCCGCCTCCCGCGCCACCGCAATCGCCGCCGCCGCGTTCGTCGCGTTATGCCGCCCCAGCAGAGGCAGCCGCAGCATCCCCGTCTCCCCCTCCGACCGAATCTCCATCTCCAGGCATCCCGAATCCGCAACAGCCAGCTCCGTAACACTCACAATCTGCGGATCGGCGCACGGCCCCGCCCCAAAATAGATCGCCTTCCCAGCAAAATCCCGCCCAAACTGCCCCACATACCGGTCGTCGCAGTTCAAAAACGCAACGCCTGTCCCCGGCAGCGCCTCGACCAGCTCATATTTAGCCCGCGCAATCCCCGCCTGCCCATCGGCAAAATTCTCCACATGCGCCATGCCCACGTTGGTAATCACGCCCCAATCCGGAGCGGCAATTCGCGCCAGGTGCGCGATCTCCCCGGCATGGTTCATTCCCATTTCGAGCACGGCATACTGATGCTCGGGCTCCAGACGCAGCAGTTGCAGCGGCAGCCCAAACCCGTTATTCAGATTCCCCAAAGATTTGAGCACGTTAAATCTCGCGCTCAGCGCCAGCGCAACGGCGTCTTTCGTCGAAGTCTTCCCCGCGCTCCCCGTAACCCCTACCACGCGCCCGCCCCAATGCCGCCGCACATGGCTCGCGAGCGCCTGCAACGCCTGCAACGTATCTTCGACAATCAGCAGCGGAGCCGCCAGCACCGCATCCGGCAGCGTGGCCACGCGTTCGAGCGAAACCACCGCGCCCACAGCGCCGCGCTCAATCGCCCCAGCCAGGAAGTCATGCCCATCCAGCCGCTCGCCTTTGACCGCAAAGAACAGCTCGCCCGCCGCCACCGTTCGCGAGTCGATCGAGTACCCCTGCGCCACCAGCGCGCCCGGCGCGGCAATGCTCGCCGGAGCTTCCAGCTTTGCGGCACACCCCAACGCGGCTTCGGCTAAAGAAAGTCTCATTTCCCTTCACCATAGCCCAATGCGCGCAAAGCCGAAAGCGCAACCTCAGAATCGTCAAAGAAAACTGCGCCCTCTCGCAAAATTTGCTGCTTCTCATGCCCTTTTCCGGCAATCAACACCACATCCCCCGCTATCGCTTCGCCTAAGACCAGCGCAATCGCCCCCGCCCGGTCCGCCTCCACGGCATAGCGAACCCCCGTCGCCACCACCCCCGGCAGTATCTCCGCGATGATCGCCGCCGGCTCCTCGGACCGCGGATTGTCGCTCGTCACCACCACAAAATCGCTCCCCTCACCCGCCGCCTGCCCCATCCTCGGCCGCTTCGTCCGGTCGCGGTCCCCGCCGCATCCAAACAGCGTCAGCACCCGCCCGCCAGCGCTCAGTTGCCGCGCCAGCGCGGTCAGATTCCGCAGCGCGTCGTCGGTATGCGCATAATCCACAATCACCGGAAACGGCTGCCCCGCATCCACCGGCTGAAATCTTCCCGGTACCGGCTTCAACTGCGGGATCGCATCCACCAGATTCCCAAG
>Ga0209208_10001080_pt1 | contig 37957 bp, 22 predicted proteins | sample S1TSphfallax_3_FD_187694 | JGI IMG/M metagenome (GOLD analysis project Ga0209208, IMG submission 187694) | Host-associated microbial communities from peat moss isolated from Minnesota, USA - S1T2_Fd - Sphagnum fallax MG (SPAdes) (version 2) | ecosystem: Host-associated > Plants > Peat moss >...
GGAAAGAGGTCGATTCCCGACTTTTAGTGGTCGGGAGTCAAACTGCCAGTTTGACTCCCGGCCCTTCTTTTGCCCATAACTTGGGCGACAGATGTCCAAATGGCCAATGCGAGGCCATTTTCGATATCTACGCTTTAAGACCTTTCCAACAACATCAAGAACACCCCAATGCGAGGTGTTTTGGGCCTTGCTGTCGAACTCTAAACATTCGGGAGTCCCGAAGGACTCCAAATCCCCAACTTTGGGAGTGTTGGGCTTCACTCCCACACTTGGCCAAAGTGGGGTTGCGACATATGGTGTTCTCACCTTTGTTGAACATAATCCCTTTCGTAGGATTAGATGTATTGATTGAGATAATCTAGGTTTTAAAAATGTTATTTATAAAATGCAATCGAACCTACCAACCCACTTTTTGTAATAGTGCGAAATTCAAATTGAAATAAAGAGTACTTTATTAATTGCATTTTACATTCTTTTGACCATCTTGTGGTCGCCAAGTGTTCTCCAACATCTACCCAATGGCCGTGAGGTGTTCTCCCTTATTAACCTAGTGGCCATCATGTGTTCTCCTTCATCTACCTAGTGGCCACTAAGTTGTGATATGTGTGTTTTTAATCTTGTTTTTACCGAATTACCAATCAAAATTATCCACATCTTTTGGATATCAATTTAATTCTTGTATATTATGTGTTGGACGAACATCTCTTACGACAAGGATGGAGGCCTCTACTCATTTTTGAATTTCTTTTTATTTTCACCTTTTTTCTTTTTGGTAGGTGCATGATGTTTTCTTTTCTAATGCAAAGACGCGGATTTGGACTTTTTGACCTCAATTTGGCACAACTAAAAAGTTCTTCATTCTCAGTGTCAATGGTATCCTTTGTTATTTTTCAAAGTGTGCCCTTCTTCAAAGGGATTAATGAAAGATTGGGAAAATAATAGATGTATCTAAGTTGGAAATTCGTGTTGGAGTACATGATTTCCTTTCTTGAGCATTTGAATATTTTTACATTGTTATTTGGTCGTGTATGTTGTTAGAATATGTCCTTGAAATTCTACCTTTATTGATGCCCAAAATTCTCATCGATCAATTTGTGTTTGTTTGGGAACAGGAGTAATGCATTACAACAATGGGTCAATTCACACATTCAGTTTATTACTATTTGAAGGACTTGGATCAAGTTCACCTTGCTTGTAGATGTTTGCCTCATGGTTACATGGATCAAACATTGCTCATTGATGATGAACCTAACAAGGCCTTTCGAAGTCCAAAATGGAGCAGACTTTTTCTTGAGCCATTTAGAGGACAAAACTTATCCAAAAAAAGTGCAATGGTTAGACCTTGCATCTCAATTGTGGCCAATGTTGAAGGGTTTGCTGTTTGTAAAGATGGTTTATGCCCATTTCATAGTTATTATGCAATTTTCGAAGTCGTTGTTTAGTTTTTGATATCCATCTTATTCTTGGTTCAAGCAGTTTGAAGGAAGTTTGAGCGGGGATCTAGTGATATCACAACTTCCTTTTGGTGATGTGTTAAGTAAACCTTAAAGTTGTCCTTATTTCAGTTATGTTTTCCATGTCTTTCATTTCACGTTGTTTAGTTATTTGTTTTTATTTTATATTTTGTTTGATGTTTGTAATTTTGGGGAAATTTCAATTATTCATTTTTGTTTGTAGTGGATTTCGGTTTTTCTTTATAGACTGCACGAAGGCATTTGTAGTTCTAACCAATAGAAAATCATGTTGTCAATTGGGTTTTCTATTTAAAGAGGCAAAGGATGTAGTTGCATATTTGATTCTTGGTCTAAAAGGTTAAACAATTCCTAAATTTTTGGTTGCTTATAGAGTGAAATTTTAGTTTTAATAATTCATATTCCGAATTTTTATATGGATGGCGAGATAGGTTTTGATATTGAATGTATTTGTATGAAATCAATAAATTGATAATCATTCTTTTTCGTGCACTTGAAGTTTACTTTGGTTATTGGCTATAGTGGGTGAAATCCATATTTCATATTTCATCATAAGCAAATTTTTCTTATTGAAGCTTACATGTTGAATGTATATGTCTTAGTATGTTTTCAGCTAGGACTATTATACCCATTGGTGGCCACTAGCTAATTTTATTTTCTAATAAATAACTCTTTTCAATTGCTCAATGCCTTACAAGCTTTTTTGTTCAATGGTCCACCAACTATTTATGAGATATAATAATTTTAGGTATTGTAAATTCTTTTTTGGATATTTTGCAAAATTTAATGACATAAAATTTAGTAGATATTTCAAATCATATTTTTTTAATTTTGTCATTGAATTGTTTACTTGATGATGTTATGCAATGTTTTAGTTTTGCACCCCTCTTTTTATGGTCTCCTAGTTTTTAAATTTTGGTGGCCACTAAGTTTATCTATTGTCATGAATGTTAATTTTTCTCATGGCTAAAAAAATTTCTTATACAAATTTGTTGTTTCAACACTTTGTTTGGTGCCCACCAGGTTGAAGATATTATTCTATTTATCTTCAAATTTCATTGTTTTTATTTTCAAACTTTTTGAAAGTTTGGAATTAATTAAATATGTGTTTAATTTTCTTCCATGTGATTGACTTTTGTAAACTATTATAAATAACCTTGACATTGACATGTTTTAAACCTGCAATCACCTTTTCATTATTTATAACATACTAGTAAGCTTTAGATGTAATATGACAAAAACACATAGCTTCATAAACATGTTGACATTTCAAAGGGTGACAATCAATAATGGAATTTAATGTTGTCACCATAAACATCAAGTTGTTATTTTTGTGCCTTTCACAAAAGCAAGCACATGATGCATCAAATCATACATTTCAAATAAAATATGCAATTTCTTAACCATGGAAAGCCTTATGGTTTTAATGAACTTCAAATAAACCAATAATAACATGCATAGGGGTTCAATAATCATTCAAATAATTGATTACCAAGGCAAATGTGTCCATGTGCACCACCTTTGGACATCCAAAGATCAAAATTGGTAGACACAATTTTTGAAGCTTGCTACCTTAGCAAATGCAACAACACATGCAATTTCATGGTTTTTGTGACTGTCCTTCAAGAAACACTTTTTTTGCCAAAATATAGAAAAAGGAAAGGCAACACATGGGCATTATTGTAAGACCAACCTCCATAATTAAATATTTTCACAAGTGGAAAGGGCCATGTGCCCTTTACAAAAGATATAACATTAGATCTTCAAGAAGTTGTTGTTGTTGTCCTTCATTAATTTTGTAAGGATTTGTGGCACCAAAAAATGCCATGATTGTGCACCTAGTTGGCACGAACTGCTTTTTTAAAAACTTTGTTGATTATGATTTGCTTTAGTAGTTTTTTAGCAATGACCAACTTTCTTTGAACAATTAACCTTGGATGTGCAAATTCAATGTGGGTTTAATTCATAGGAGTGATCCCCTTAAGCTTGTTGGATTTGATAAGACCTTTTTATAGAGTAGGTCATTAGCACAAATCATTAGCATTTGCTTGTTATGTTTTACAAATAACACATCGCAATATTTGGGTGAAAGCATGGTAAAGTGTACAATTCAATGTCCTTAGCAGTCTATTTGTTAAGCTAATAGAAAGTAAGACCAAAACCCATCACAAAATTATTATACATTCAACTTTTTTACTTAAATATAAAAAACAAGATACTTCTTCACTATTATGAATTAATTTTTAAATTTTGCATTATAAAAGTAGGTTTGAAATAAACTTTTCTAAATGTAAGTAACTTTTGAAGTCTATTCTTAAGTTTTTGTCAAAAATTATCTCATTTTCTATTTCATTTTAATTCAAGGACATTTAATTATATACTTTACCATGCTTTCACCCATCTACAAGTTTTCAATATCCATAGGTAAGTTGTAATTGATAGCAAAAAAAACCCCAAGAAATTAAGTTTAAATTTGTGTTGAGTTTTAGTTCCGAAAAAATGAGTTGCAGCAACTTGCATATGCATGCTTTCAACATTTGAGATGTTGTCATGGACAATAAAAGTTGGTGGCATTTCACAAAATTTTTCAACCCCACCAACACTACCAATAGATTCAACCAAGCATACATCTTTAGCCATCTCAAGTTTAAAAGATTAAAATTTTTAAAAGATGAAAGACCAAGATTGTTAAAAGCTAATGTAAAATCACTTTAAGAACTAAGCATGCGTAAACACAATGCAAAAAATGCATAAATAGAAACACAATACGAGAAATGAAAACAAAAGCAAATAAATTAAAAACCACAATGCATATGATTGTTAAAAAAGACCTCAAGCTAGAATTTTGAAACTCAAAACTACTTGAAACAATGCCAAAAGTTGTGAGGTATTGACACTACCAATGAGAAAGTTTGTGACAAGACAAGACATATTTGAACTTTTTTGTTGCTTGCAAAAAGAGACACAAAAAAAATTAAAACCCTAAAATGAGCTCCATATCGAAGCCTTAAACCCTCACTACTAAATATGCATGTACATATGCATAACCTTACTATCCATATCCAGGCCTCTAATAACATTAGCATGTGGATATGAATTCCAATAGCCTTGCCTATCATGTGAATATACATAGTTACCAATTAGTGCTTGAATACCTTCTGCTGGATATGTATAATCCCAAATATTGAAAAAAGATAAATTCCAAATATAGTTACATGCATATCCAGCTACTAACCTGATTCACATTGGATTTTTCCATATATCCGGACAACACTAGAATTACCCACTGAAGAGTGGTAAATTCCACATTTAGCATGCCAAAACTCTGTTTCTGAATCTTAGATTTTCTTTTATTAGGTGGATATGCATTCAGTAAACTGAAAATGTAGTGGTCCGAGTCTCCTTCTATGGTCAAATATGATCAAAATTGAGTTTTTGAACCTGTTTTCATATGGTTATTTTGTTTCTAGCCCATTCAATACTAATTTCCCCCTGTCAGTTTAAAGCCAATTTCTTTTTTGAAGCCCCTCAGGTAGAAAGCGAACTTTGTGGTCAGCCTGCTACATGACATTCCTGGAAATAAAAACACTTGCAACTATTCACAATTCATCATCATGATCAACAATTCACAATTTGTTACAAGTCCTTTCTTTGTCTGCTTCCTAATAATGGGCCTAGGAATATCGTTTTTGTGTTTTTCTTGCTGAACTTGTTCTTCCTTTCCGCACAGAACCCCTTGAGCCCCACAAGACAAATTTTACAAATCTGATATTTCAAGTTGGTCTATTTTACAAAGGAATTTACACTTGGTTTTTGCATTTTGGCGTACACTGTAGCTCATGTGTGTCCAATATCAAATCGACCTAACAAATGAACAACCAATGCATGCAAACAGCCAAGCTTGTCTTAGGAGAGGAGTAGGTGTGGATTGCTCACCTAATACTTGACAAGTGGAGGCAAAATAGAGTACATATAATGAGCAACTGCCCTGCAGAAATTCCCAACCTTTTATCTCTACAAGTTATTCACTATAGTCTCCAAATCTTCCACTCTACTTCACGAAGTCAGAATTCTCTCTTCCATAGTGCATGCAAGACTTGCTACCTTGCTCTTCCTATCTGAACCAAAAAGCCAATGGTTGGAATTGTGAAACTATTTAAAAAGTCACCTCATATTAAGATACATTGTTTATTATTGTCAAGGCTGCAAAAGTGGGGTCCATGCAACTGGCTGTAACTATGCATTACTGCCATGTTGGGAAGTGATAAGGTGGTTCATCTTGTCAAGTGTTTATCAAGTGTTTATTGTAGAATACTAGTTTATTTTATGTATGATTTATTCATGTAGGGAATTTAGTTCAATGCTGATAGGGTTTCAGGTTTTTTTTAATGTTAGGGTTTTATCCACAAGGTTTTGAAGTTTCACCTTTCTTGTTACAAAACAAAACTTACCCATAATGCCAGATTGCTTCAAAGAAATTGACACATGTACACACATAGAAAGTAAAAAATTGTCATCAAAAATGTTTCATTTGATGCATGTTTGTTTTGTGTGCCATTTTTTGTTCGATAAACTTGAGTGTTAATTTAAGTAGAACAAAACAACCTTTCGCAATTAACTCTTTCATGAAGGAATGTCAATGTTTCAACAGGATTCTCATGTGATGGATTCATATTAAAGTTTGCTTTCATGTGCCAGGTTAAACTTTTTTGTTTTTGGTGGTTGCGTGAAAAGTAAAATTAACAGCTTGACCAAAATACATCATATGGAGGCTATATGTAATGAAAAATGGTACAAAAACACATTTCGATCACATGTGAGAGTGGGAGAAAGTAACCAATTGCTTAATAAAATGATAAAAATCCTCAGCCTACATTAGAAGAAGCTGCCAACATGCATCAAACCTTGGTAAGAAAGCAGTCGAATAACTTCTGTGATGTTGAAACCAGTGTTGGCTGGTTCTTACTTTTCAAGAGAGCCTCCAGTCCCAGTTTCAACTTTTTTTATTAATTTGAAAGAACCCTAAGTTTCAGTTAAAAATTTGATAGAAACTCTGGTCAAGTTCTGTACTGGGATCTTCACATTTCAAGATCTGGTTTCAGTCCTGGTTTATTTATTTATTTATTTTCAAAGTTTAATACTGGTGGATTTGTTTACTGATAACTGGACTGCGAATCGGTAACAAAAACAAGCCAAAACCAGAACTGGCCAACACTGGTTGAAACCTTACCTAGAATCTAAAAGTGGTCAGGGGCTTTCACATTGCTTAAACCCTAAATCTAAACTGCTAACACATTACTTACTTCACTAGCCTCAATTTACCAGGGCGAAGAAGTGGCCTACAAATTACTATGGAACCTAATCATATATCCAAAAACCTGATAAGAAATTGCCTGATCTGGATACCCACCTACTTTACTCCTATCTTTCATGTTTTCCAGTATGTGGACAGAATGACACATGTATAACACATGTCTCCTCTATTGACAATGTGCATCTGTTTGAAATGACTTGGCCATAATTGTGGAACATTAAGAACCCAATAATAGTGGCTTGATAGATGCAAAGGGCTAAGGGCTCCTGATGTCATCATCCAAACTTGGAACTGATGACACCTGGCTGTAGATAATCTCAGAGGTCTTTCAAAACTGTCACATGACCAGGATCCTTTTTAAAAAAAACCTTATAACCCAGTACAGTGCTGCTTTCATGGCTTCCTCCTAAGGAAGAACAATATAGAACAGATACTAGTAACTACCTACCTACATGCAAAATTCATAAATATAATGCCCGCCTCATGACAACAGAATCGGCAACTCCAGCCTAGATCTTGTGGCTAGTGCTGCTTTTTCTCGACTCTGCATGTGAGGGAGACGTGAGAGAACACGTAAGGTAGGATGCTTTATATCTGTCAGAGGATGCAATACGGTGTCTTATGGAACATGTTCTCAGTGAGTTCCACAGGATATGATGTCTTATGGAACACATTCCTGGTGAGTTCTCCAGGAGAAATCCTAGACAACGTGGGGAGTTCACTTACACACACTTAGGCGATGACTATCATAGGACATTGTCATAAGACAAAGTTGCAATCAATGTCCTACCTTTGTTTTCATTCAGTCTCACATTTTGAGAACTGTTCACAAGGTGTTTTATGGTGAGCTGTCAGTTCATTTATTGGGAACTTCAGGGAACATTTCATATTTTAATTATTGTTTGCTGGTTTGAACTATGCCAGAAGGGGCAGAGTAATTATAATGTGGTGAGTCACTTGTTTAATAATTCCCAAAATCCATTTAATACCCACGGATTTCACCCAACACAAAGTTGGCGATTGAATCATATTTTGTTTCCATGTCTAAATTGGATTCAGCCACTTGTTTAATACCCAAAATCCACTTAATAGCCGTGGATTTCAACCCCACATGAAGTTGACGGTTGAATCAAAGTTTTGTTTCCGTGTCTAAATTGGATTCAGCCACTTGTTTAATACCCAGAATCCACTTAATACCCATGGATTTCAACCCAACAAAAAGCTGGCAGTTGAATTAGGTTTTGTTTCCGTGTCTAAATTGGATTCAGCCACTTGTTCAATACCCAGAATCCACTTAATACCCATGGATTTCAACCCAACAAAAAGTTGGCAATTGAATTAAGTTTTGTTTTGGTGTCTAATTTGGATTGACTCCAACACTTGAACTTGATCAAGTGTTGGAGTCGATCCAGTGTCTAACCCTAAAGATTTTGCATGCCCAGGCAAGACTCTGATCTGGTGACTGAAAACAAGAAGGAAAAGCAGAGGAAAACAAGGAACAACGTTATGTGGCAGATCTCTATCCCTGTCCAGAAGGTAGTGGCCTTCACACAATCGGAAGGCTGGTAAGTACTCAATAATTTGTGCCATCAATGAAACATGCAGTTTCAAAAGCTAGTGGAAAAACACACAATTTTACCTAGTTTGTGATGCGTCCTTGAGAGGGAAAAGAGATTTAATAAGTCGTTACAGCAAATAACTTAAGAACTGTGGCAAATTGTATCAAATAGACAGATGTCTACGGTTACAAAGAACCAAACTCAGTTTTGAAGAGACCAAGAAAACCTCACTTCACTGCTCACTGGATTGATTCCCTAAGTTGCTTCCTTCCCCGCTGCAGCATTTTCCATGACACTAGTTAAGTCTACTGTCGCATGCATTCATTCATTCATCAGACACCAGTGCATGATCTTAGCAGATCAGCCGCAGCCTAGTAATTTAAAGGCATGAAGGAACGAAGCATCAACGATTTCAAGCTGGTGCCTTCTTCCATGTATGTATGTACCCAAGTTCTCTAGAAAAAGCTCGCGGAATGAATTGGAGTCCGAAAATCAGTGTCGAAGTGATCATCAGCAATGAGAATGAAGCGGAGTCCAAAATCAGTGTTCCAAGTGATCATCAGCAATGAGAATCACACGCCCCAGAAAACCCCTCAGAAATGCCTTAAGAAGGCAGTTCTGAAATATCATCATCATCATCCTGGTGACACAGCAATTGGTGCTAAACTACTAAAGTTCACTAGGAGGAGTTAATTGGCGCTCTGATCATTCCAGATTTTGTCATAAAACCCGGTGGCTGACTAGAAAACCCTTCTTGGGTCAAACTTCTTTTGCAAACCTGGGAACTCATGAGTAGCTTAGATCGTGAGTTCGGCGCCAAGCTCAAGGACCTCATGATCTGGTAATGAATCCCCATAGACGTCACCTAAAATAATGTGTGAACTCATTCGAGGAAGGAAGGAAGGAAGGAAGGAGGAAAGTCTACAATCAGAAATGCTTTTCTCCAGCTGCATCTTCGAGAGGGGACGAGTTGGGAGAGATGTCGTCGCTCATGATCTCATGCGTTGTTGGAGTGAGAGTATAACAGACCTGACCAGAGTGGAGTCGTCTTGGAGGAAGCTCGCAAATACCTGCTGGCAGTAACATTGTCTGTCAACGACGTCCTCCTTGGGAAGAGAACGAAGAGTTTGTAGTATGCGGTGGAGATCATGGGTTGAGAATTGCAACAAGCACCGCTCCCATTGAATCAGACTCTCGAACGGTCGCACGTAGTCGTCAGCGATGAGAACTGGAATGGCACCGGCGCTAAGAACTTCCAGAAAACGGTAGGAAGCAGGAGAGCGACCCGCAGGCACAAAGGCGAAAGTGGAGTTGAGAAGATCTACGAAATCGTAGCTATCGTACACTCCTTGATCTGCTTCGCAACCATTTGCCTTCCACGGTTGCCATCGCACAAGCTTGTCGTTGGTTTCCTGCCGGCAAGTAGTCGCGACTATGACATCCTTCCCGTTGTGCATGCCTCTGAAAGCTTCACTGCTCCGAAATGCGCCTTCCCGAGACAAGTAGCGAGTTCCCTTGAAGGTGGCGAAGTACTTTCTCTGGAAGGGCTTCACGCTCGCGAGTTCCGGCGGTGATTGCTGTTGCAGTCGCGGCAGAGGAATGGAGATGTCGAAGCCCCCTCTGTAGGCCGTGTGATGGAGCGCCGTGCTCATGACCGACGCCATTCCGATACTCTCTGGTGGTGGATTTGTCTCCGACCATCTGTCTGCAAATGTGATGATCACATGGTTCATTCCGTTGTTCCAAAAGGGAAGAGTCTGAAGATGCGGTTTTTGCCACCACCACGCATTCTCGTTGGTTTCCGTGTCCGAGTAGACGAAGAAGAGGCAAGCTTTCTCGGGATCGGAAGTTTGCAATTGAGAATCCGGAAATTCGCGGAAGTACGTGGGTGGGTTCAAGGGCGCCGGGTCATTGTAGCTGTACACCAGAAGCTGCTCCTTGTTACACCGCGAGAAGTTGAAGCAAGTGCCCATGGAGCAGAGCGGGAACTTTGCAGATCGGTGGTGCCACACGAAGAATCCTGTCGGAACAACCATCACGAAAGACTCAATGACGATTACCAAAACGAGCACTATGATGAATTTCCGATCGCATGCTGCACAAGCGCTTGACATCCGATTGAACGTCCCTGACAAGCAAGTCTCACAAATCCTGCCGATATGAGAGGCGTTCTGCAACGATAAGGCTCCTATTCTTTCTGCTTGAATGTTAGGAGGAAGTACAGCTCATAAAACCTCGTCTCCACAACTCAGAATTTGCAAATACCCATATTCTTCTGAAACTGTATTGGTGCCGGTCCAAAACAGGAAATTATCTTCCGGCACAGGTCTTCATCTCGCATTCAATACTTTGGCCAAAGAAAAGGAAAGAAAAGAGCCCATGCCGATTCTCTTGAATTGCGAAGTTCTCGACTTTCAGAGAATTCTCCACAAGTCACAACAAAAAAGTCACCCCAAAAAAAAAACACAAACAAATCCAGAGATTCATTCATGCAATCCTCGCGCTAAAAACAGCGATCCTTTGATGTGAGCATACGAGGACAATAGTGAGCTGAGGAATTCAATCCACCTGCATGTGTGCGAATCCAAGGCTTTATAGATCACCGAAGCAACCGAAGCTGCGGTGCAAGAAACCAAAGTACGCAATCAGATATCTACACGGGGCATGTAGAATTATGGCGAGTTTTTTTTTTTTTTTGGGGTGGGCGCAAAAAGTCCACGACGGCAGAACCGCGTTTTTTCTTTGGTACAAAATTTCGCACTGTTGCAAAATTCCAGTAGACCTCTTGGCACACTCGCAAAGTGAAATATTCAAAGTGAAATCTGAATATTTCTCGCCAGAAACGCAGGCCCTATGCTAAGGAAGTCGGCAAGGTTACACACTAGGTTACGGCAGGTTGCCAGACTATAGCAGGATTCTGAATTTTTTTTACTTCCCTACGTGCTAAATCCTCTTGTGACGATAGCAAATGTGGCGACCTCACAAAATTGAACCAAAAAAAAAAAACCACTGTAGTGGGATCTTGAAGCACATCAAAAGTACACCCAGCTGGTGATCATATGTGTGAGGTAGACAGATTTTTGGCTAGGGGTGGTTTTGGTGAGGATTGAAAAGGAGGAAGGGAGGCGAGGAGGTGGTGGGTTGGGGGTTTAGGGTTTAGAGCGGCGGGCTCGTGGGAAGTGCAAGTGCTGCGCTTGTGCGACAAGGTAGGTGAAACGCAAGTGGCGATCAAATTACTACATGCGAAGCGTGTGAAGAAGAGTACAATGAAATTGGTGCTCACGTTACTTACGCTGGGCTACCCCAAGTTTTTATTGTATTGTTACATTCTTTAGTTTTTTTTCTTTAATGTTTGGTTTCAGGTACTTTGTGAAGGTAGTCATCGGCAGGACGGCACGTTCAACATTTCAGTGGTTTTGTTTTACAGGTTCTATGCAGCATTCTTTTTTAATGTGTGAAATTTCGCCCTGTTGCAAAATTCCAGGAGACCTCTTGCCATAATCTGAAGGGAAAACTGCAAAAAGTTGTAAAGTTTTCGCCAGAAAAGCAGGCCCTATGGTAATGAAGTCGCCAGATTTACACAATAGGTGACAGCAGGTCGCCTGACTAAAGCAGGATACTGAAAATTTTCAATTTCCCTATGTGACTTGTGATCAAACTTGGTTAAATCCTCTAATGGATGATAGCAAATGTGGCAACGTCACAAAATTGAGAAAAAAAAATACGGCAGCGAAAACTGGTAGGATCCTTGAAGCATATCAAAAGTACACCCAGCTGGTGATCATAGGTGTGAGGTAGACGGATTCTTGGCGAGGAATTGGTTTTGGTAAATGAAGGAAAGGACAGGAAGGGAGGCAAGGAGGCGGGAGGCGCATGGAAAGTCCAAGTGCCGCGCTTGTGAGACTGGTAGGTGAAAACAAGTTATGATCAAACTACGACTACGCAAGTTGCAACGCGTGTGAAGAAAAAGTGCATTGAAACTGGCGCGCCGTTACGTGTTTAGGCTACGCTACTCGAAGTTTTTATTTTATTCTTACATTTTTTTATGCATCTTTTTTGATGTTGAGTCTAACGCACTTTATGAAGGTACTTAACTGTAGTACGCCAAGTTCAATATTTCAGTGTATCCAATCATTGTTTTGTTTGAAGATTCCATGCAGCGGTTTTCTTTTGGTGCCAAATTTCGCACTTGTTGCAAATTTCAGGAGCCTCTTAGCACACGTGCAAAGGCCAAACTGAAAAAATTGTAAAGTTTTCGCCAAAAGCGTAGGCCTATTGTAATGAAGTTGAGAGATTTAGACAATAGTTTACAGCAGCAGGTGGCAGACTGTATTAGGATTCTGAAAAAGATTTACTTCCCTATCTGACTTGTAGCCAAACTTGGCTAAATCCTCCTGTGGATGATAGCAAATGTGGCAACATCACAAAATTGGAAAAAAGAAAAAGAGAAACCACTGATTCCATGTCAGGGTTTTTTTTCCAATTTTTTCTGAACCATTAGCAAAATTAGTCTGAATTAACACTAGAAAAAAGGTTCCCAATTTTTTGTTGAGAACACTACAAAATTTGTCAAAAAAAACACTGTTGCAGGCTGTAAACTTTCCATTTTTTTGATTTGAAAAGTTTGATTTTGACACAGACAAAGTACTTTTGTGAAAAATGGACCCTACTTTGCCACCTTTCAAGAATTTTAATAAAAATTCAGCAGTTTTCTACAGCAGGTTCCAGCAGTTTCCAGCAGGTATCCAACATATAAAAGAATTCTGAGAATTTTCTACTTTCACATCTGGTCCATAGCCAAATTTGGCTAAATCTTTTTGTGGACAATTGGCAGTCTGGCTACATAAAAAATTTGAGGAAAAAAACCCCTCATTCAATGTCGAAAGTAAAATACTCCAAAAATATTCTGAAAGATTCCTTTTTTCCTTCACCAAATTCTGTTCTTCAAAAAAAATATTTAAAAAAAAAAATGAACATGTCTTAAAATAATATAATTAATGTCCAAGCTGCCAAAGTACTATGGTATTGCAGTTACCCAATTGCAATGCAGAGGTGGCATCATAAAGAGAGAAAATATTTTAGATTCACTAATGTAAGATTGTCTTGGGATGTGTGAACTCTCCGTAAACATGAATATTGTTATTACAAGGTCACAAAAGATAAACAAGCAGGTCAAGGTGAAATGGCTTTGCCCATTATGTGTTTGGGTATGGCAAATTGGGGTTCTCCTCAAGTCTCTGACCAAGCAGAGTGAGGCCTGGCCCGATCCAGGAGCTCCAAGCCAAATCCCACATGCCTGCTCCATGATGTTAACAGCTGTTAGTTCTCATATGATATATGTTAAATTTATATATCTGGTCTCTAATACCTATGTTATAGGATTGTGCTAACTTGCTTGGAGCATCTCCATGCTGCTGGAGTGAACCAACAGCCACCAATGCACCAATTGAGGATGAGCCTGTTCAACCCGTTTTGCAGATGAACATCCTCCCTGCCTGTCGAGATTTTTTTTTTCACCTCCTCTTTGCCTCGAAATTCTCTACCTCCCCCCTCCTACCTACCACCTACTAAGCCCACCCCCCCCTCCTACCTCCACCCTCCTACCTACCACCTACCAACCCCACCCCCCCTCACTCCATCGCTAGAGCTCCAGAGACCTCAAGCGGCTGTGGAGCGAGAGTTGGAACTGTGGCTGTGGAGCGAGAGCTAGAGCGGCTGGAGCGGCTGGAGTTGGAACGGGACCCACGCGCCCACGAAAAGGTAAGATGCTTACGTTTTTTTTTTGGTTTTTTTGGTTTGTTTTGTTTGAAGAAGGTTTGAGAAGTTTTCTTCTTTTTTTGCAGCAGGAGAAAAAGAAGGTGACGGTAGACGCTGCCGCCGTCACCTTCTTCTTCTTCCTCTTTCTTTGCTGCATTGCAGCTTAGCTGCAACGCAACAAAGAAGAAGGCCTTCTTCTTCTTATGTTTTGCAACACAAGAAGAAGGCCTTCTTCTTCTTCTTCCTCTTTCTTTGCTGCACTACAGCTCAACTGTAGCGCAACAAAGAAGAAGGCCTTCTTCTTCTTTTTTTCAGCAAAAGAAGAAGGCCTTCTTCTTCTTCATTTTTGCAGCAAAGAAGAAGGTCTTCTTCTTCTTGATTTTTGCAGCAAAGAAGAAGGCCTTTTTCTTCTTCTTTTTTGCAGCAAAGAAGAAGGCCTTCTTCTTCTTTGCAGTAGAAGAAGAAAACCTTCTTCTTCTTTCTCTTTCTTTGCTGCACTACAGCTCAGCTACAGCGCAGCAAAGAAGAAGGCCTTCTTTTTCTTTCTCTTTCTTTGCTGCACTGCAACTCAACTATAGCGCAGCAAAGAAGAAGGCTTTCTTCTTCTTCTTTTTTGCAACAGAAGAAAAAAACCATGCACCCATTTTTGTACATCTTTTATCAATATAATAGTATTTTCTACTCACACTTGTTTGATGTGTATTTGGTTAATCATATATGTCTTCTTTGTCATAATTTTGTTAGTACTTGAGATGTAAGAATCAAACCAAAGATTAAAATGAACATTATACAATACTTACATTTAAGTTAATAGGACTCACATCACCTGAAGACTTTTAAAATAATCCACACATTTTAAACATATAGTACCCACATCATTTTCTATTATGAACTCCATAAGACCATTTTCTAATATGCAATACCTGCATATAAGTCCAAAAATAGCCACAAGCATTTTGCATTAATTGTAATACCTACATATAAGTCCCATAATAAGCGCTGGCCTTTTACATTCCTTGCAATACCCGCATATGAGTCCCATAATAGCTGCTGGCATTTTGCATTCCTTGCAATACTCGCATATAGGGCACAAATAATTGTTGACATTCTTCATTCATTGCAATACCCACATATAGTCTCCATAATAGCCGTTGGTTTTTTTTGGCATCTCTTGCAATACCCGCATATAGGTCCCATAATAGTTGCTAGTTTTTACATTCATTGTAAAACTTACATTTTGTCATAAGATTAATTTAGAATAATATTTAATTTAGGTATATAAAAAGACATAATTTTGGTACCCAAACCACTTTTGAAATGACATTACATGCGAGTATTGCATTTAGGGTTTAGGGTCCCAATTGAAAACACAACCCTAAAAAATCATAATTCGTATAAAAATGGGTTAGAAAATATTAAACTCTAGCAACTATGGAACATATGGAAACAAAGGAAATTAAAATTATGGTATAGATTTAAACAAGTGAAAAGATCAAAAACCAATATAATGAGCAAAATTTAGAGTATAAACCTTAAGTTTTAAAATATATGAATTAAATTCTTATACATTAAATAATAAAGCATAACCTTAAAAATCCAAATGATATTTTGCCATAAGCCTTATTATAACCCTAATTATACAAACCCTAACAAAAAAAAATCTTAGTGATATATGTCCTAAACCCAAAAAACTATACAAATTATATAATGCAAAATATGTTAATCTTTAAAAACAATTAAATAAATTTCATACAAAACCAAAAGAAAAGATATGTCTTTTACCTTTGTGTGATCTCTCCAACTTAAATTTTTCCACTCTTTTTGAAGAAGATATAGAATGCAATTGTATTACTTCACATATGTGTAAACCCTAAATTTTTCCCCCAAAATTTAGCCTACTTTAGATTAATTACTATACATTTGTGAAAAACTTATTAATTAATTTTTGTGTCTCATCCCTAAACCTAATGGTTAAGTTAGTAGGGTATGTAATTAATAAAGTAGCTAGGTTAGTAGGGTAGGTGGTTAGTACAATAGCTAGGTTAGTAGGATAACTAGTTATTAGGGTAGTTGTGTCAGTAGGGGATAATAAATAAGGTACCAAGGTTGGTGCAATACTTATGAGGGTAGGAAAGTGAGCAGGGTAGCTATTCGGAATGACCCCAAATGCAGGTATTGCATTTAGGGTGGGATCTTCATATAAAGAACCCTAAACCCGACATGCGTACTTTCGGAGTGACCCTAAATGCATGTATTGCATTTAGGGTAAGATCTTCATATAAAGAAAGCTTAAACCCTACATGCGTCCTTTCGGAGTGACCCAAAGTGCAGGTATTGCATTTAGGGTTGGGTTATTTCAAAATGACTTTGCATATGCATATTGTGTTTAGGGCTAGGTCTTCACTTAAGGGTATCCAAACCATTTAAATGGGTTTTTTTGAAACGTGGGTATTACATTTAGGTTTGTTTTTTCATTTCAACTTGAAATACCCAAACTTATACTTACCTTTACCAACTAGAATTTTGGGGTTTCGTTGCAATACCTACACCCGTACTTACTGAGGATTCACTGTAACCAAAAAAAAGGTGAAGGTGAAAAGAACAAGCCTAATTGTATATGAAACATCTAAACAGAGTCAGAAAGTTAAGGATCCTACAACCAATTACATCACTTGATTTGTAATCCCACTGTCATAGTGAGATTCTACTGAAGTTTAGTGATTCTAACAAAACCAAGTTCTTTATACACATATTTGCCAATCTATCACAATTGTATGAATCATCTTCACACATTTCCTTAGTGGCCACGCACTGTTGGCTACCAATTACTGATTCATATCACTAAGAATTTAGAACCTTTTGAGGTATGGCTTGAGGTCAAAACTCTCGAGGTTCACTCAATCCACATGAGTTGCTACCCTTTTTTTCCCACTTAATGCAACAATGCAAAGTAACATCAAATCGCTCATCTAATAAACCTAAATCTTGTAGACCTTTGGATTCAAATGTTTTGATCATGACTTTGAACAATAGATATTAGGTTCACTTAAAAACCACTCAAGAAGACATATTCTTATGTAAGAATGTGCTTCAAATTTCATTTCTTTGAGCTTCCCCCACTCCTAACCTTATTCATCTCATTTTGCCCAACCTAAGGACACCCTTTTGAGGTTTCTGGTACTCACTTTGACAACTGCCTAGAACATGGATTCTAGGTACTACAACAAAAAATTCCCCTTCCCAAATGCATCTTGATTTCTATATGCCCTTAAGTTCTACAGCTCGGACCTCTTTTATTTTCATCATTCCTCAGCATCAACCCCTCATGTCATCTATCCTTCCTCTAGAACTACACATCTACTATGCTAAGTCATTGGTGTAACGGAGTTCATCAATGACTAACTTAATAGTGTAAATTGCAACAAGAAGAAAAACTCATACCAAAAAGAACTTATCACCTTGCTCTTTCATTCTACCTCTTATATTACCTTCCACCATCAATTATGCAAACCTTTCTTCAATGCAATCGCTCCCTCCACCATCCATCGTTTGGTGCACCTTTTATTTTCCATAACATACAAACAAACAAGGTTGCCTACCCATGCATTCCTTGCAATAGTGATGGAATAATTCATGTCGCAAGCATGTAAAATGTTGACGATTATTGAAAAAAATCAAACAAAAAAAATGAAACCATAAAATCCGTTGTGTTCACACTATTAGAATGACTTTTGTCCGGTCACATCACTTTCATATATTAGTGATCCTTTGTTTCTTGTGTTTTACTAAAGTCATAGGAAAGGTTACTGTACAAGTGCGTTTTCATGAGGGAAGGCCACCCAATGGCATGAGCTTGAGGGCATCCTTGAACCTCAAGAGAACACGCTTGTACATGAAGCTCCCCTTGTTTAAACAACTCTTTTTTTATTTCCTTGTTTTTTTCCCATTTTGTAAAAAAGAAATATTTCCATATGTATTTGAAAATATATAAAAATTGGGGAATTGCCCCTGCATAACACCCTCAGGTAGGGTTTTTATGCTAGGGGAAATCCTTCAAAATACACATAGAAATAAAAAGGGAGTTGTTTAGGTTATCAAAACACTTGATTTAGTGCCAATTATTTGGAAGCACTTGTTCAATTGTCAATTATTTTGAGTTGCCATTGGTCATGTTTTATGTTTGGGAATTATTCATGTGAAATAACTCAAAAATTTATCACTAAATAGTTACTATCAATTACTACATTACTTACCCCTTATAATTATTGGTGAAGTTTTCTTTTAAGAATTTAAAATTAATTTTTATTTGGGCCCCAGGGGGGGGGGGTGCGCTGTCTATGCTAATGTTAGGTGAATCCAAGTTGCCAAGATATCATCATAATATTTGAATGGATTTGACACATTAGTGCCAAAAAAATTACTTTTTAAAAAAACTATTTGGAAAAATCATAATTTATTTTCCAATGTTTTTGGCATGCATTGTAATATTATTAGAACTTTAGCACAAATGAATGCACACAATATATTTTCATCCATTGTGACTTTTAGGTTCAATTCATCATCTATACAACTTAATTCTACATTATTAATGACAAAGATGAGACAATTTAAGAAAAAACTCATCAATTATAGACCTTAATTTTCACATGCACAAGAGGATGTGCATAGACAATAGAACCAAATGAACATATTTAAGAATAGGGTTTCAAATCAAATATTTAAAGAATAGGAGGTCCAACGATTATCTTAATCTTAACACATCTATACTAGTTAAGAAATAATATCCATGATTGTTTTACATTTTTTTTCATTCAAAGGAACAACAAAAAAACAAGGTAAGCCTTTCTATTTCTCAAGGCAAGAATTTGTCAACTTTGCTACCATTTTTGACAGCAAAGTTTTTAAACATTCAAATTTCTTGGAAATAATTTAATTAATCAAAAATCCATTTAAGTATTATAGTACATTAATAATGTATATTATGGGCAATTTCAAATTTAATTTTTCAAAATCTCAATAGTTGGAAAACAAGTTTACAAAATACACTTTTTGTTACATTGTATTTGTAATAGTAAGCCCATGGTTGGAATAATAAATTTTCACAAGTTGAGAATTCAATTTTCAAAATTTTGACAAATATCAATTTTAAAAAATGAAATTCAACTAAACCTTTTGTGAATTATTTTGTGCCAAACATCTATCGTAGGTACATTATATGTTGGAACAACAATAAACCATTGTTACTTCAAAAAATAAGATAAAACTACATACAAAAATCCCTCTTTTGTTTTGTGTTTGCATGGCTTGTTCTTATTTTTGGTTACATTATTGAAATTTCATGTAAGTTTTAACAATTTTAAAAAGAAAAATTAATTTCAAAATTTGGTACTAGAAATCCAAAATAACATTTTTTTCAACAATTTGAAAAAAAAATCATTTGAAAAGAGAATGTTATTGTTACAAAATAGATATCTTGTCAATTCTTTGACATTGAAATATATTTCCAACATTGAAGCTAATTGATGATCCATGTTAACCCCTAAATGTCAAAGAATTAAAAATTACATTGAAAAGTGAATCAAATTGGTCCACCTTGATTTTGAAGAAGTAATTGTATTCAATTTACATTTGAGGAAGAGATTGTGTGTTGGTGTGTAAAACTTCAATGAAATTTGGTTATACTAATGACTCATATTTCAAAATCATAATACCCCACATGTTGTGATTATATTTGACCATTTACAATTGATGATGCAAAATGAAACTTTGCAAGGAACACAAACATTTATAGATTGCAAGGTGTAAAATCTTTCCAAGTTTGTGTAGGCTTGTTAGCCTAAAGCTCAATTGTTAATTCAATTAATCCTCATCATTGTTGTTAATGTGGGTGTTTTTTAACACAATGTTCCATAATTGTTTAGCTTGGGCCTAGTGATCCTACTAGTAAAGGCACCATAATTTTGAAGGTTAGTAATTTTCAATATTTCTCATTGATCTTTCTTCACTTTGTTTTTTGATTTTCATGTGCACATTAATATATTTGTTAAAGTTGGTTTGCTTTTTGTTCTTCCAAGTTTGTCCTTTTCACCATAGAAGTTTAATATAACTTCTTTTCAAAGTGGTGTTCTTTTGAAGTGTGGTTTGTTCTAGCAAGTTCAAATGATGATTTTATGTGTGTTTTTCCTCACAAGGAAGGTTTGGTACAGTATACATGGCACAAATGTCATACAAGGAAATGCTTCTGGCAATGCCAAGGGTCCCACCACCACCTTAACATTAACAACAATACAACAAAATCACTTTCAAGATGAAAAGGAAATTATGAAGGATGTGCAAAATGTATTGGAAACCTTGAGTGCAAGACCCATTAGTCTTGGTAAGTTCCATACATTCAAACCACATTCAATTAGGAAGGTTTGTTTGAAAGCTACAATAGGAATCACAAAGGTTTAATTTTCAAAGACCACAACTCCATTTTGGAAGCTACATTATACATGTTAATGGTTCAAAACAAGATCACGCATCACAGTAAACATTGTCATTACCAATTTTCTTGGAAACAAGTTGCCAGAATTTCATATTATAGATTGGTTGGTTGAGTTTTGACCTTTTTTAATCAATAGATAGATACATGGGGGAGGAATGAATTGCAAAATGGATGTAAGTAATTTAGTGGCTTTTATTACCTATCCTTTACCAGTGCTAAGGCAACCAATTAACACATCTTCATGTTAACACCCTCCAAATTTTAATGGTATACAACATTATTTAATATACATGGACTCCAATTTTCAACTTAAATGCCCCTAAAAAATTAAAATATCCTATGTGAATCACCTTGTGTATGTTACCTATGGAGTACAAACCCATCAAAGTTACAATTGTTCACCAAATTGGACCTATTTTTGGTTTGACAATATAGACAAAACAAGGAGAAATTCTATATTTTGCATTGCAATATATTCATAAGGAGGATGGATCACCACGGTTCATATTGTAAACATGGGAAAAATATGGTGGCATAAGTCAACATCAATTATGAACAATTTCCAATTTGGTGCAAGTTTTGTAATAACTTTGAACACTTGGTCAAAGATTATTAGTATTTCAAAACCAAATGATCTTCGTGAATAGATTTAGCAAATGCATAGGGTGTTTTTGCAACATGCAACCACGTTGAGCTGGTGCAAACTTGTGGACCAAGGGATTCCCAATGGATAATGAAAGCTTCATGATTATCTATAAACACAACCAAGATCATAAGCACCCATACAAAAGAGGAGAAATTCATGGAAAAAGGTCCTTCACATCATTAATGCCCACAAACAAAGTCTTGTCACCATAGGAGGAATTACATAGTTCATTCCATGGTTCAACAAATCCTTAAAATTGAAATGGTAGATGCCATCAACCTTAAAGAGACTACAACTCTACTACAAAAGGCTCAAAATTTTGATATTGTATTGATTTTTACAATCACCAAATTTCATTTAATTAAAATAAACAAGATGGAATGGTCCCTTAAGAAAACGATTGGCACCAAGGACATTGTTAAAATGGGTAAAAAATTCAACAAAAAGGTTATCAAAATGGAGGTTGTGTCCCAAATTCCTAGATTTGGTTAATGTAATCCATTATTATAGCCCAACAAAAGAACCCCAAGAGTGAGTCGATGGAGGAGAAGGTTGTCAACAAATAATAGATCATGGTGTTGTTGCTTAGTTTCCTTTTAAGGTCCAAACCCAAGGCCTTTAACCTTTACCAAATTTGTGTGCACAATGTAAAACCAAATTTCAAGAAGGATAATCACCAAGGTTTTAAACCTTTTACCTTTCAAGAAATTAGTTTACATGGAGGAGAAAAACAAGGTTGAAATGTTTTTTGATGAATACACAACATTAATCACAACCAACATCACCTAGGAGGGTTTCTAAACCACATTGTTAGGTGCAAATTTGGTGCATCCTCAACACCTTGTCCTAGGCCATTCCCCTTCACCCCCTTGGAGATTATCAAAAGGGGGAATCATAAATTTTTGTTTCACTTTTAATAATATTATTTCTTTTCCTATTTGATGTGGACAATTATCCTAGTCCTTTTAATCATTCCCTTCTCTATCCTTTTCCCTTGTTTGTTACATATAACTATCCTACTTCTTTACCACTCTCTTTTTCTTGCACTTAACCAACTACAACCTTAAACCAGGTTAGCTTCATGCAAACATCCTTAGACCAAAAACACAACAAATCTTTACCAACAAAACAAATGCCACACCTTCAAAAAGTGGTTACAACATGTAATTTTGGTTCAATCTTCAAATCTTCCACTCCTTCCTCCTCACACCATTTTTACATTACTTTCCTTCATTACACACTTTGTCCTAACTATTTATACCTCCCAAGCTCTCTACCACATCCCCTAAATAGTCTTCTTCTCTACTCTCCTCTACTAGATAGCCTAAGTTCTAATTCTTTTTGCTCTTGTTGCACAAGAGGGCAAACCCTTACCTTTGTTCCTACATCTTACAACAACAACCCAAAACTTCGTCCTTTTTTCTACCTGTAGTTTTTCATTTCAACAAAGGTTTGAGTACCTTTTCTTGACCTCCACCAACCACCTCCTAGTTGCCATACTCATGAAATCCTCCCCACTCACTTATATTGCCCACAACCATCACCACTTGAGGATCTTGTCTCCATTCACCAATACACATGTTGATTTGCCACACCTTGGAAAATTGGTTGCTTCATGATGTTGTAGCCTCCCACCTTCATCTATCTCACCTTCTCAAGATATGCCAAGATCTCTTGCCCCTCCTTATAACTATCATCATTGCTCCCCCCTTTTCACAACCCCCTCATGCCCCATTCATCACTCAAGGAAAAAAATAAGAATCAACAACAAGTTCCTTGCTTTTCAACTCCTTGGAAGGGCCATTAGTACTATCCTACCCTAATTCTAATTGCTAGAAGCTTCTAGGAATCATCCTTCACCTTGTCCATAACCCCTTATCTTGAAAGGTTAGCCAATCTCGGACAAGGATAAGAAATTCGACCTTGTCCTAATTTTGCCAACCTACTTCAAGCACCCTTATTTTAACCGAACCACCTCCATTCGAGCCCTATTGGGATAAGGACATATGTCTTAACCTAATCCCTTAGAGTTAAAGTTAACCCCAAACAAATTTTCGTAGCTATCCTACTTTTTCTTAAATAAAATTAGGTTAAACTAATTTGAGTTCAACACACATGACACCCAAGTTAGCTAACTTGGCCCCTAACAAAGGGCATTCCTTAATGACTTTAATGGCACAAAACACCTAAGGCTTGGAATGGAAAAAAATGGAATTGAAAAGTTAGTTAAGAAAGAATGTTTTTTCATAATAAATTTTGCCAAGAAAGAAAATAGCCTTTGTGAGGCAAAAGTTGTTACAAGAGGCAAAAGGGATGACACCCCCACTAATCTTTAGTTTTTCATTAAAAAATTAATGGAATGACAACATGTGAGAAGACTATGGGGAAAGTTTTCATCAACCCGATGGTGCATCATGAAATTATGTCTTTTAACATACAATGTGCAAGGTCTAAACCTAAGAGGATGTTCATAAACTAAGGTTTAAATATAAGGTTTAACTCCTTGCATAAACACCTTTTTTTTGTATGAACACAAGCTCAAAGGTGATAAGGTTTCAAACCTAAGAAGGTGAGTTTGGAAATGAGTTGGTTGCTAAAATACTAAAATAACACATGGTTACAAGAATCATCTCAATAAACATGGGGTAAGGTGTGGAGTAACATGCATATTGCTAGATGGTAAATGGGTGAATTTGCAATATGGAACAACATTCAAAAATAAGACCCAATGGTTAAAATTAAGTGGCCTACGAGGGTGAGAAATTTGGATCCTTGACATGTAATATGTTCCCAATGAGATTTTGAGAGACGCAAGCTATGGGAGCACCTAAAGGTTATTACCAAAAGATTGTAGGTGGATAATAAATGACAACTTCAACATGGTGGAAATTGTAGTGGATATGTTATTTGAATGTGAAGGATTTTTTCAAAAAATGAAAAAGTGGCTTGGGAGGTGTCAAAATTGCTTTAAACAAAAAAAAACTTGTGCACTCCAATGGTAGCTTCAAATTTTCTTCAGACAAAACTAAGGAAAGGGTTGGACCATTGTTTTGTTTGATTAAATAAATATAACTAGTAGTTTAAGACCTAGAAAATACCATTAAGGCCAACAATTACATCATCCATGGGGATGGTGTGAGATCTAACCACCATCCCATGTCCATGGAAATAGAGTTAAATGGCTCCCTTCCTAGAAAAGGCACTAGAAATGAACATTTGTTTCTTTGACCAAGTGGAAGAACAAGTCAAAGCAATTTGGCAAAGAAATAAGCACAAAGTAACAAAGTTTTACATGACTTTTTATAAAATGAAGTTGACAAACTTTAGGTAAGAAGCTCTAGGTAACAATTAGACAAGAACTTGAAGGTGTGCAAGTGAGGTTGCAAAGTAGTGTGCAAGATACATCCTTGTAGGTGTGGTTAGGGAGTTAAGGGAGAAAGTGAAGGTGTTGGAAGATTTTTGCATATCATTGGGGTTGATTATCACAACATGATATGGTAGTGAAATCTATTGAAGTTGGAAAATTCTCCAAGGTAGTCAATAAAAAATTGATAATATTGTTGTACAAATGTAGGGACAAAAGTGATTTGGGAAATTAACATCCCATTTATTTCTAAATGTGGTGTATAAAGTTTATGCAAAAGTTGTACAACTTCATTTGCAACCAATAGTCATGAAGGTGATTGATAGCAACTATATTGCCTTCCTTCCCTTTAGGTACATATGAAATGTCAATGTGTTACTAGCACATGAAACAATCAATTGGGCAAAACAAACCAAACAAGAAATGATCTTTCTCAAATTGGACTTTGCAAAGGCTTACAACATGGTAACTTGAGACTTCTAGCTTTTTCTTAGCTATGGGTCATTGAGGATGGTTAATGAATTCATTAACATGGTTAAGCTACTTTTCCAAGATGTAGAGTCTTCTATCTACTTTAATGGACATATGATGACTTCATTCCAAATTAGGAGAGGGGTGAGGGTGCCCACTACCCCCCTATCTCTTCCTATTGGTTAGTGAAATTTTGAACATCATGATTAAGTGGATGACAAATAGAGGGGAGATGCACGGAGTGTTTTTACTTGGAGGAGAGAGGGAGCAAACCTCTCCCAGGATGTTGATGACACTGCCCTATCTTTGGCAAGAAATGAAGATAATGTCAACAAAGCAATGGAACTTTTCAATAAATTCCTCATCATATCTGGGTTGGAGCTCAATTGGAATAAGAGCATGGCCTTTTGGTACAGTTCCTTGAACTTCAGACCCAGCTGGTTTGGAAAATAAATGTGGAAATGGGCAGCAGAAATGGAGATTTCAACGTTGTTGGGCATGGCGATTGGGCTTCATCTCAACATTAAAAATGTGAACTCCATTGTTACAAATAAAATCCATAAAAAGATTAAGTTTTGGGGCATTGTTCACCTCCCATTAGCTGGAAAACAGTCATCATCATCTCATTGTTGAGCTCTACCCCATGGTTCTTCATCATTGTATGCACAAGGTCAATTGGGGCAATTTGTAAATGCAAAGCCATTTTTTGAAACTATTTATGCTGTGGTCAGGACCACTTGATGAGGTCAAGAGTTGGTTGGTCAGATTGCTGCACAAGGAGGAAGATAGGAGGCTTAAACTTAGTGGATCCCAAAGATGTACTCATGGCAGCATTATGCAAATGGCTACTTATGGCATTCAAACCAGGGGAGTCCAACCTCAAGGTATTGTTAAGTATTGCATGCGCAAATCATGTCCCTCCAAACACAAAAAATGGATGCTAGATGGCTATTTGTAACGAATGTTATTTGTAAGGCGAAGCTATGGTGGTCAACTTGTTTCCAAGGGGTTGATTTTGGGGTCTTCGTCTCTAGAGCTAAACAACTTCATTACAATCGGTTCTAGACCATTGGTGAGCTATGGAACCCCAAGCATATGATTTCAAAAGTTGGGCACTAGTAAGAAATGCATATCAGCTTAGAGAGGAGGAACAGGGGGGCTCAGAAGAGAATAATAAAAAAATGACCAGCTTGATGGAAAGCTGAGCTTTACTCCCCCACACAGAAGACGGCTCCAAGAGAATGGATCGCACTCTACGATGGTGACAGGGGCGGAATTTACTGAACAACAGGGAGTCTTTACATCCAAAAATTCCTAAAAAATGACCTACCACACTGCCCCCAACCTACAACATAAAATGGAATGACTTTTGGAGGAAAAATCATGCAAAGAAAGATGCTGGTTTCATTTGGGCTTTGTACCACAAGGTGATTGATGTGAATGCTTGGAAAGTGCAAATGCAGAAGGACATAGATGTAAGTTGTCCCATGTGTGACTTGGAAATCCCTGAAACACTCATCGACAAGTTTTATGATTGTCCTAGAGCTAAGATGGCTTGGACTTGGGCAGCCACTATAATCTACATACTTAAACACCCACCTCACATGGATGGTAATATGAAGAAGCTTGGTGTTAGGCAATGCCTGTTCAACAAAAAAAACGTTCTGCAGGCCTGAAGGTGTTTATGCTTCTCTGGTCCCTATTGAGAGGAGTTGTTGTTTGGAGCCTGTGGACTGAGTGCACCGATAGGATATTTAGAGCTCAGAGTTGCTCAAACCATACACTCGGTTGTATGATCATACATGGCATTTTCGCTTTTGAGAGGCTAGAATGGGAGAAAGTCCTTCTGCAAATCAAGAGGGTGCCTCTGGTTCAGTACTTATACAGTTTCATAGGCTATGGTGCCCCCACTTTACCTTGTGTGCTAGAGACAATTGAGAAGTCCCATGGAACTACCAACTACATAGGTCAATTAGGGTGATAAACTAACTAACTTTGCTTGTCTTTGCTTGGTGTCGGGAGGGCTTGTGCCCTCCAGTCCTTTGTTGTTTGGTGTTCTCTTTTGTGTGATGGATTTTCTATTCATTTTATTTGTTTCAAAAAAAATAAAAAATAAAATGGAGCTTTCCTAGAAAAAGGCAATAAGTTTTTAAAGACCATTATATTTTTAAAGTAATGAAAATTTTCAATTTTTGTTTCCATCTTTTTGTGTGAACTAGGTTTAGCAGTATAAAGTCTTGATGTGTGCTCAACTGGAGCACTAGTGCAAGGAAATTATTTTGGACTTGGCCCCATATATGGGATCAATGTTGATAGGGTGCGAGAGAGGATGAATATGGTGAAAGTTCTGGAGAATGAAAGGGATTGCAATGGATGATGGAGATTGTTACAATCCATAGACAGATCAATCCAAACAACAGCAAAGACAAGTAGAAGTTGCAACTTAGGGAGGGAACTAAATACAAAATGTGACCAGTATACCCAACTGTCCTACTCTACTTTCTTCTTCCCCATTTTCTAAACAAAGCTTCTTTTCTCCAAATCATTGGTTCAATTCAAATTTTCTACCTAGTTAAGATATTTATGTACCAGTTGCAAGTCGCAACCCGCATGGATCCTCTGGTTTTCTATTGTCCATCTTTCATTATCACACAACCCAAAAAACTAGTTGTGATCAATGAGTTGTGGGCCATGGCTGCAGTACTTGCCGTGTGTTTGAATAACCTTATTAAGCACTTTGAGAAATGTCCTAAGTATATGTGGAGGCCATGTTATATTCATGAATATCCCTCCTCGAAAAGAAGGTATTATGTCTATTCCTTAAGCATGAGAAGGATCTTACACCTACTTCTAAGATCACTCCCATTTCAGAGTGTTGGGTGGTAAAACCCTCCCCTTCCCACACCTTGTTGAGCTCTCCATGAAAATTACTTTTGCCTGCTTGGTTTATATGGTTACTGCCTGCATGGTGTGGACATTCTGGTCCTAGATGTCCCCATGCAGGACCAGAATATCTAGGTAACCATGCAGGACCAGACTGGGCTTCTGCCTCATCCTAGGCCCGGGAATACCCCCATATTGGGACTTTACCCTACACTAAAAGAAAATAACCCTCCTTCTTTGATCTTGTAGAGTGTGAATAAGACCTTGATTAGTTGTATATTAAATTCAGGAAAGATATGATCATGTCAGTGATGGTATGGAGCAGTGTTGGGGTGGATATCTGGAAATCCTATAGATATCTATCTGGAAACCTTTGCTCACCTAAGATGGTTAATAAAGCCCATTTTGGCTACTGAAGATAATTGGTTAAAAAACTGGATGAGCACTTATGTTAACAGTTTTACCAAAGTGTTTCCCATAACCAAGCTTATTTGAGCTCCAGGTTGCTGCACACCACCAATGATGATCCACTATTTATTTTATTTTAATGTTTTCATATGATTTTTAATAATTCATCATTATTTATGTCAATGTCAAATTTAATTTAAATTAAAATACATTTCATGGTGAGAGATAGTTATTAAGAAATTTAATAAGAAATATTAATAGTTATTAAAAAAAAGAAATAATTAGACTTGAAAATGAGACAATTATTTAGTGAAATTGTCTCCGGAATGGTCCATGGAAAACCATAGGAAAGATTCCAAAAAATCCCCCATATACCAATTCTGATTACTGGTCACTAGAATTAGGAAAGCCAGACCACATGAGGTGGTTGATATGCTGATGTTTTCCTTTGTATTGATATGTTTAGATATACATACAATGATTTGTTTTATGCTTAATGTTTCAAAGTATGGTTCAACTAGTGACCTCAAATAATAGTCCCACTTTGCACAACCCTCTTCAAAAGAAGCATGCAAAAGGCCTAAACCCAAAAAATCCAGTTTAACAGAAAGTGTTGCAAAATGTGCAAAAAGAGGAATTGAACTTCCAATTTGCAGATTGTCACAATCAGGTACTCCTTGAATATATTTGTTCCTCTTGTTCACTTTTGTATTTCAAAAAGTCCCCACCACCATCTGTTTTTCTGGTGAGTCCAAATGAAATCCACAACCCTAGATGTTAGCCATAGGAGTCAAGGATGTAAGTGACCATGGAAGCCAAAATTATGATTCAGACATTCTTGCAATTATGTGAGCCCAATTAGTTTTTAATAGATAAGAAATGAACAACATAATAAATACAAGAAAAAGGATTGCCAAATCATATTTGATTTGGCGTTGTTACAATCTCATTGAAATTACAGATCAAGAAGGCAGATGATTTTGAAACAGTTTGATTAGAAAATGTGAAATTCTTTCATATTCTCAATTCAACAACTCAGAGATCCAATCTTTGACAATTCCATTTTCTTAGATATGGATGACAATTGGACATTGTTTCCACTTGCACTCACATATGTTTGAGGCACCCAAGTTGTGGATAGGTGTAGTCAGATTGAATGCTGGTTAAATTGTCCGCTGTATGTTGTCAATGGATTGACAGAAAGATCTAGGCAACAACCCGTCACACAGAACTTGAAATGGATTCCTTCTGGAAGACATAGATGAGCTTTGAACTTGCCCCTTACACCTTCACTCAGTTTTTCGTAGAGAAAAGCCATGCAAAATGCTCTTATGTTTGAGGGTCAGCTCACTTCAGGCCCCTCCTGCATGTACCTGTTACACAATCAGGTCAAGAGGGAAGCTTGGCAAAGAGTTCAGACAGATCATTGTGCAAGCAAGCAACAACCATAGAGAAAAACAGTACAAATTGAGAGCATGTATTGGAAAAAGTCCCAGCAGGGGGCATTGCACCAGAAACTGAGGGTAGAGTTCGCTGTAATCATGCGAATGCCTGCTGTGGCTTTTTTCATGTTAATGCACCAGCTGGCCTGCTGGCCAGGTTCTTATGTACCAACAGCAAGGTTACAAATGAATAACCATCACACTTGATGTTGGGAGCTTATTCTATGACTGTCATTCATGAACAGCTCTGGGGCCAACTGTGATCCAAGGTTAGAGTGCCACAGCCTTAGGATCCTGCCTGATCACAAGAAGACTTTGGGGGGTTTCAGTTGTGATTGAAGAATGGACTTGAGTACATGTAAGTACTCAGAAGATAAAGATCCGATTCCTTGAAGTTAAGAGTATTGACATTACACAGAAAAAGGCTACTATTCCAAGCTATGTCATGACTTCCAAAGCAAAGACACAATCTGAAAGGAAGAAGAAGAATTATGTATCCAGATGTGTTAGTTGTAACTGAGTGTCCCTTTACCTTGCTGCCTCTGTTTTCTAAGCACAAAATGTGGGCAACGTGTATGCCCATCTGTCTGCAAGGACTCAAATTCTTTTGGGTTCCCAGACTTTTTGGATGGCTGGTTTACCCAGGGACCCCCATTTTAGCTGGACCGGTTGTTGGGTAAAATTGAGCACTGCCTAATGGTGACTGAACAAACAACCCATTCACCACAAAGCAGCCACAAGTCTGCTATAGGCTTCATGCGGATATAGAACAGCACATAGTTTTATGAGATCACCAGCTGCTAGTTATGACACATTAATAATTTCACAAGGAAGGGGATATTTGAGACTGCAACACATGCTGATTATCATCAGAGCATTTAGTGTGTTGGATAATTTTTCTGTAGGGTCCTGGAAGAGATGGATAATGCAATAATACACTGTCATGTGGGACAAATGGAAAGAAGTGAGAATTGCTCCAGAGCTATGATTTAAGTCAATCTGAATAGAATCAGAAGGTGGCCTGATGATTAGGTTGTATAAATCTCAACCTTAGGACATATATATAAGATTGCAAAGAAAACTCCAAAGCAACACTTTGAAGGTAACATGACAAAAATGAGTATGATCATACCCTTATGAGTGCTGTTGACAAAATGCCAGAATATCAACACTTTTGTCACCAAGAGCAGTGACAGCTCTGTCATGACTCCCCACTAACCTTATCAGCTCCTGATTGTGGTGTAAATAAGTAATAATAATCAGCCTAAAATTCCAGCAAAGGTAGTGGGGCAAGCATCATGGATCCTGAGTTTGTGTTGCATTCTTGGAAGCAATGTGGATGGCTCGGTCATGATATTAGTTAGCACTCCAGAGATACAGTTAATCAGAAAAGTCAGAGTGTCCTCATTTAAGAAGAGTGCAACAAGCTTGTGTGGGTAAGCTTCATTTCATTTTACTTGTCTTTGTACAAGCAAGTGTAAGGAATAAGATGACAACCTAAACAGTAATGTGTGCGTAGTGATCAGCTACAATGACATCCTCTCTGACTCCATGTGCTCAAAAAAATGTCACAATCTGCCACCCCAGACCTTAATATCATACATTGACCATTGTACTGAGTTTCTGTCAAGCTGACAATAACAGGAAGACTCAGCCATGCTACTGGAGAGCTCATTCAATAAAACCTAAAAGTTGATGAAAAGAGAAAGAGGAACACAAGCAGAAAAAGGAAAACCAAACAAAAAAAAGGAACAATAAGAGATCTGAATCAAGATGGAGCTGACTTTCAGAGCTTGATCTTTTCGGGGCTTTGAAAAGCTCCTCCGCACTCAGGACGATGCAAACACCCACCCTCAAAAGAATCTTACTGAAGATTCCAACAGCAGAAACACAAAACAGAAATCTTGTTTGTTGAAATAATCTCTGGTTTGTTTTGATAGAAACTTGGAAGAGAAAAAGAGGAAGAAAAAATTTATAATATGTTTGATGGATTGAAGAAATGATCCTTACCTTTTGGCAGTTGTGTTCAAAAAAGTGAGGTCTCAAGGACAACTTGCAGTAGCCTTCAAACCCAACATTTCATTAGTGGAAAGGATGTCCATTCTGGATACTGAGGAGAGTAGCATGGCAAAACTGATACCTATGGACTAGAGCAGAGGAGCAGCAGAGAATGTGTGGAGGGTAAAACCCTAGAGTGCAACAAAAGAGATGAGGATAGAGTTTCAGACCTTGCAATTCACAATGCAAAGCTCTTGATCCCATCCTGTCTTTGTCAAATCTTTTCATGTGAACATGAGGTTCTACACCTCCAAAGTGACACTTAGGGCGCAATCTGATCAGTTCCTCCTCACCCGTCATCTTCTTGGTGAAATCTTGTGGGGTGCTCGTGACTCTTCTCTCTCTCTCATGCTCTACTTGAATGTCAGGGTTGGGATTTCCATGAACTTTACATTGCTGGCAGGTGCATGGTCAACAAACAGTATCTAAAGCTAAAGATATGTTACAAATCAATGCCAAAGCACATGAAGAAGCTGAGAGAACAATTGCAACTTCTCAACCATGATCTTCTGAACATGTGCATCGTTGACTCTGCCAGGTGACAAAGCTAATGCACAATTAGCTAAACAAGTGTGGCTTTTAAGTCATCTTTGTGGGGTACTATGGATGGAGAGGGTTGCAACGTACCAAAGGTGGTATTGGCATTGACAAGGTCTGCTGCTGCTCACACACATCAAATTTGTAGAAGAGTTGTAAGAAGGTCAACCTGAGAATAGCTGCTCAGAGACTTGACAAGTGTTGATACCAGTTGCAATGTCAAGGTCTTGAATGGCAGGCTTTCTTCATATGGTAGCTGTGACTACAAGATGTGTTGGATTCTTCTTTGGTTTGGTCTCTCAATAAGGAAAGGAGCAGCCACCAGACATGGAGCCCTAAGTGCAGGCAAAAGTCCTGAACTTCCAATAAAAAATCCAGTTCCTCTGTTCTACTCAAATTTTCAAACAAGATTGTCCTAAAAAGTTTCATACCTTTGAGTTCCATCTTTGAGGCTAACTTGGCAACTTGCATATGTAAGAGAGGTTGTCAGGCATGACCACTTATTGGAGGGCAACCTATACAATATGAAAACCCAACGCTAATCCTGTAAGCCTCTTGATGGAAGCAAAATTTGTCATAACAAATATTATGGACTCTATGTCAACCATATTAACATTCTTTGAGAGTGATGCATTTGAACACAGAAGTTTGCGAAACATGATTGAATGCAAAGTTCAAATTTTATAAGTCTTCAAGCATGCACATACTTGCCATCAAACATTGGATCCAATTCTGCAGACTTTTGGGCTATCACCCTCACAAAATGTAGCTACATTTTTCAAGCTTTCTAGGGTTTTCCTTCTTTTGGTTGCATAGAGAATCAAAACCTGCATAAATAAGGTTTGCACCCAGATTCCATTTTTGGCTCCAATTCAACCTCTGATTTTGGGTTCAACTAATTTTTAAAATTTTGAAGTAGCCTCTGGTATGGTTCTGAGTTTCACTCTTAAAGTTCTTTAAACTTCCCATCCAATTTTTATTCAAAAAGATTCCCAACATTGGTCTAGTTACAATTAATGTCTATGCAGCATGATCAAAATAGATAGTCAAACAAAATGTAACTTCTAGTCCTTTCTAGAAGTGGGATTCTTAAAATTTAGCTTATTTAGGGCTAGTTGATCATATGTGTGATTTATTTGAGTTTGAAATGATGACTCATGTAAATCAATGAATTGTCAGATAAAGGTGGGTAGGATATTGTGTTACACAATATGTGATAACCTCCTTATTGCATAGCTTCCTATAAAGGCTTAGCTTGGGTGTGGGTGATCATGAAGTTTGAGACCTAGAATTGAATGTTGTACATGACATCAAGTTTCATCTCAAGCTTTATGTTTAGCATTCTTAATCTAGATTGCTAGTGTGATGATTGGAGTTTCCAGTAGATTAGTACATTTTGTAGACCATTGTTTCAATGTTGAAGAACAGAATTACATAGCAAAATTTCCCTATTCAGTCCTTAGGTCTGATATTTTGGTTCCGTAACTAGAGCACGTGAGTTCAATGTTGATAGAAATGGTGAGAGGTGTAGAAACTTGAAGATTTTGGTAACGGAGCCAAAAAACTTGCACCTGAATGGGTTTATGGGACCAAAACTAAGTAGTGCTGAAATCCTATGTTTTACAACACAAAAAAAAATGGTTCATGAGATTTACCACTCTACCACACTACATACATTAACTTATGCATATTGACAACTTCTACTTACATCATGATTGTGCATTGTGTCACCATGGCCTATGCACAAAAACTTCAAACATCACATCTACAATTTAAATTGAGAATACTAAAGATAAAGCTTGCATGAAACAAATATAATTTAATTTCAAATTCTAGGAGAAGGTTGAAAATGAATGTTGGTTTGCATCAAGATCTAACCTCCAAATGATGAAATAAAACGACATACCTATGAGTATTTCAAAAAACAATAATTTTTAACCTAGAAAGAAATAAATTTTAATATTACATTGAACAAGAAACTAAAACTTCCAATTCAAAATTTCAATTTTTGTGATTTAACCAAAATCACAATCATCCATAAAAAGATTTTGCCAAATTTTGGTTATAAATCAAATATGAAAGTAACAATATACATCCTTCTATATGGTTCGTTATATATTGGAACATGAGAATAAAACTATTAATGATTTGTCTTTTCACTACACCAATATGTGTCCAAGTTCATAATATGTTTTTTTAAATTTTGAATGAATTTAAATAAATTTATTATGGTGAAAATAACCAACCACATAATGAATAAGGACCAATTGATGGACAAGTGAATTCACTAATAGTCAAATTATTAATAGTAAATTCACTAATAATTCATTAAAAACTTAGCTAAACATTTAGGTTAACCTAGGAACCTATACAACTTAGCTTGTCAACTTAAGGTGCAAGTGTAAAAGTTTGAAACCTTCACCTCCCTTCACATCCATGCTTAAAGAGCAAGTCCTTAAACATTGAACCATTATTCAAATAAATGATATAATTTGACATCACTTATTATTATCCACGCTGTTTTCATAATCTACTTAAGTATCTTTCTTATACTATTCTTAAATTAGTGTACATTACCTTAGGCTACTTTAAAACTAATGTAAGTTACTTTAGGCCATGTGTAGGCTAGTATAGGCTAAGTTTGTAAACTAGTCTTAGGTCATTCCTAGGTTAATGTAAGGTACCTTACACTATGTTTATGATGCCATAAACTATTGTTAAACCTTAAACACATAGGTTATTCTAAGATATTTCACTTTAGATTTTTCTAAGTTTTGTATGTTATTCCATGTTAAGCAATTTTAAACTATTTTATTGTAGGTTATTTAAGCTATTCTAAATTATTTCACCATAAGCTATTATATATTATTCTACTTTCAAATTCGACTATTTTTTGTTATTTTAGATTATTCCACTTTATGTTATTATATTTAATTCTTAGTTATATTAAATTATTCCATCCTAGTTTATTTCACCCTAGGCTATTTTAAATTCACTACTATAATTCATGAGTTTTTTACTAGGTTTTCTAATAAAAAAATACCCAAAAGTGACAAGTGTAAAAAAAAAACCACCCTATCAATATGGACATGTCATTTTGGCCATGTCTTGCATGATTGGGCAGTCAAATTGGATCCTATTATTTTGACTAGCAGAATGATTAACAAAATGACTAACTATTTGACTCATAGATAGTGGACCATTTGACTAGGTCAATTTTATACTTAAATTAAAATCATTTTTTGGATTATTATTTTAAAAATAAATAGGTTGGTAGGTAGTAAATAGGTCTAAAAATGACACTTAAATAGGTAGGTGCTAACCTAGCCTAATTTAGCTCAACCTAACCTGACCTACTTAACTTAACCTACCCAACTTAACCTAACCTCACCAAACTATTTTAGTCTAACCTACCTACCTACCTTAGCCTTTTAGGTACACACATAGGTTGTAAGTATAAGGAATTGAACCCCAAACCTTCATAATGATAAACATTTGGCTTACCAATGGATTACACCATCAAAGGTCTTCAACTTTTATCAAGTTTTTTAATTTCATATGTTTACTTCACATCATTAAACATAATGACTCAACCTAAGTGAGAACTGATTATTAAATTTATTGATTTAAAATATGGCAAAACTTAATGGCTAAACCTAATGATTAAACCTAGTGATTAAAATTAACGGTTAAACTTAATGGTTAAACCTAATGATTTAAAATAATGGTTAAACCTAATGGTTAAACATATTGGATAAACTTAAGCAATACCTGGTGGCTATATTTAATGGTTAAATTTAAAATAAACTTAATGGCTAAATTTAGTATCTAAACATAATGGTTAAACATAATGGTTACACCTAATGGCTAAAATAAAGTAGATAAATGGGTGGATAGGGAAATAAGTAATATGTTGGTAGGTGGATAGGTAAGTAGGTAGGTTACATACGAAAGTGAAAAATATAGGTAGGTATGTAGGTAGGTGAAAAAATATAGGTAAGTAGGTAGGTGGGTGGGTGGGTAATAGGTAAGTAAATAGCTAAAGAAGTAAATGGTTGGATGAGTAGGTAGAAGCTAGATTCATAGGGTAATAAACCATGTCATATTTGACTTAAAATCATTAGCCATCTTGATTAAATGTTTGATTTGATTAAAGACCATTAGTCATTTTTACTAAAACTCATTGGCCATTTTGACTAAGGTTATACAACTTGACCATGTGTATCTTGTGAAATGAACCATTATAGCTAATCAGTCAACAAATACATGTGTCATTCAAACCTTTGGCTTTTAGTCAAAACACTACTACCAAAGTGGGGTGCAATTTATTAGCTTAAATCATTATGGGACCTTAAAAGTGAAATAACTTCATTGAATTTTACTGATTTCACTATAATAACATTATGTAAACATCATGTTTCATTATTAGTTAACGTAATTCACTATTACAATTTACTATAATAAACAAGTTTATTTTTATGTTTTTAAAAATATTTTATTTATGTTATTTTATGATATACCCTATATTATTTTAAGTTACATTAATTATTTTAACTTATATTTTATGTTATTATAAGTTATTATAAATTATTGTACCCTAAATTATTATATGTTATTTTACCTTAAGGTATCTTAATTAATTTATTATAAACTTTTAATTTATTCTAAATTAAATTATTCAACTAACTATAGGCTATATTTTAGGTTCTTTTATTTTTAATTAATATATGTTATTTCAAATTATATTTTAAGTTATTCAAGGTCTTTTTACTTTATGTTATTGTAAATTATTTTATCCTAAATATAATAACTTAAAATATTTCAAACAAAATATAATGACCTAAGGTAAAAATAACTTAAAATTTTAAAAAAAAATTAAATACCCTAGAATATAATAACTACCAATAGCCTATGATAATATAACATAGAATATTAAACAATAATTTATAATACAATAATCACCAATAGTTGTAATATAACATATAATAACTAACAATAACCACCAATGGTTTACAACAAAATAACCACTAATAGCCACCAATAGCTATTAATATGATAACCACTAATAACCATTAATATAATACTAATTAATAATCACCAATATCCACTAATAGAATAGCCACCAATAGCCATTAATATAATAACCATTAATAAGCACCATAATCCACCAATAGAATATCCAATAATAACCATTAATAGAACAACCACTAATATTCATTAATAAAATAACCACCAATAATCATTTATAAAATAACAACCAATAACAATTAATGGAATAGCCACCAATAGCCATTAATAGAATAACCACCAATAGCCATTAATAGAATAACCACCAATAGCCATTAATAGAATAACCACCAATAGCCATTAATAGAATAACCACCAATATCCATTTATAAAATAGCCATTAATAACCATTAATAGAATAACCACAAATAAAATAGGTACCAATAGCCATTAATAACCAACAATAGCACTAATAAAAGAATAACCAATAATCATATATTAAAATTACTTAGGACTGCCAAAAATAATTTAGGGTGAAATAATTTATAATAG
>Ga0209208_10001081_pt1 | contig 37933 bp, 42 predicted proteins | sample S1TSphfallax_3_FD_187694 | JGI IMG/M metagenome (GOLD analysis project Ga0209208, IMG submission 187694) | Host-associated microbial communities from peat moss isolated from Minnesota, USA - S1T2_Fd - Sphagnum fallax MG (SPAdes) (version 2) | ecosystem: Host-associated > Plants > Peat moss >...
GATGCAGCAAAACGATCAGGTTTTCAACAACCGAGAATCGGATCGAGAGAGAGAGAGAGAGTTACAGAACTATTCTGATCAGGACTAAATCTATTTCAGGAATCTTAAGGACACTAAACTATGCATCATATTAAAAAGGTGAATAATATTTGTGTTTATTCTAACTTATAGAACTCATTTATCATTCTAAACTAATGATATAATACAAAGGATTCAAGCTAAGTTAATTGTTGAATATTGTGAATTGGAATCCTTTGCAACGTGACATTCCTTTTGAGTACCCCGGATATGCCTATGCCTTAGAAGGCCGACTCTTTCAGATTGTCATTTTTCTTCTTCTTGATGACCACCAACACTTGCAATGTGCAACAGGACTTGTCACCTCAACAATCACAAGTTTGAGAGTATTGTTACAGGCTTCATTGCATCTTCAAGATGTACAAGGAATTCTGTGATCTGATGCAGAGAAGAAGGTGAGAACTGTGGTGAGTGTTTTCAGCTTTGTCACATACTGTGGTCATGCCGGGAGAGTTGCTGAGAGCACCACTGCCACTGGCATAGGCTTCACTTTGCTGCTGCAGATACTCCAGCATCTCCCTCTTGATTTCCCCCTCCATTCTCATTGCTGATCCGTTTGGACTTGTACCTCCTCCTCCAGAAGAATTGTTTATCAGATGATTGCTTCTCATGACCAGCTCGCCAGCTGCATGACTTGATCCAGACCTCTCCACACAAACTCGAGCCAGTGTCAGCAACAGAGCTTTGCTCACTCTCTGCACTTGCTCCACATCGTAGTATCCACACTCATGTTGCAGCAAACCGGTGGCCGGTGTAGTGGCTGCTGCTGCACCTCCTGTAACCTTCACTGCAGACGGCGGTTTCGAAGATTCATTCCCTGCAGTTTACAGAAGAATTTCAATGCATGAGCTCCTGGAACACTAATTCTTCTTCACTAGGAATTCTTCGGGACTTCAGCAGGTCTACATGTGTTTGTTTGTTATGAAATTTGCACAACACGAATGTTGACCTCTAGAGGGCTGCAAAACTCATGCAATCGTTGTTGTACTACGTACTGACCTTCTTGATGGTATTCCCACTTGTAAGAGATTAAGCTTCCCGACCCAAGAGCTCGCAAGGATCCAAACGACAACATTGAGAATTGAAACAAGTCTTCAAGCAGCTCCAGTTTTTGTTTGTTTACTCGAGATCTGTTGACAATTGATCCGATTCTGCTGCTGCAATGATCAGTTGGGATGTTGGAAGCTGCTGCTTGCCCAAGAAGTGCGCCAACTGGTAGAACTTTCTTACTACTAGAGATGCATACATTCGGAGAAAGTCTTCATCCGCCAGGCTAGAACAACACCATCATCTGTAGCATCAAATTGCCTTCAAATCATAAGAAGAAGAAGAAGAAGCAATCTCATCAAGATTCATCGACCACAGCAGCTGCATGATCCTCCACACTATTTCTGCTTCAGCTTATCATCGGAAACTTGCTCTTCAAAACAGTACTGGACATCACCCAGTCCCCATATGAGCATGCTGCTCAATATATATCCTTTCATGGCATCAAAGATCAAATCCCAGTCTAGACAAAACAGACGTCAAATTTCTTCTGCAATTGTACATCTAGATGATACTATACATGAAGCTCAGAAAATCATCTGAAGCCGTGGCTACTGAAACTTGCCTTCCCTGGAGACAAAAGTTCTGAACATCATGCAGCTCTGGTTCTTAAGCTGCTAGTTCTTCCAGACAAACTTCTACAAGTCTGGTCAAAAAATCATGAACTGATCACTAAACTACCAAAACGCAAAACAACAGGTTCATAATATGTGAGAGATCTCAGACAATCATGTGAAAGATCAGAAGAACAAAGAACTAAAAACCACAGCGGCTCCTTCCAAAACACACAAAGAACACCATACATACACATGAAGAGAGTCTAGAAAGAAAAAAAAAAAAAAAAACAAAAAAAAAACAAAAAAAAAATCAAAAAAAAAAAAAAAAAAAAAAAACCAAAGAAGTGAAAGTTTGCAAAAAAAGTTGTTCACGAAACACAAGCTTAATTAGAGGTTAGAGTAAATGATCAAAATACATGGGTGGGTGCAGAATGAATTCCAGAGCATGAACTGGGTGATCCAAAGTTCGAAGCTTGTTTGTGCAGATCAAAAGTTGGAAGATTTCTGCACATCAAGTTCAGTTGTTTTTGTGCTGATCTGCAGATTCTACTGTAGCAGCAGCAGCAGCAGAGGCATAGCAGGAGGAGGACAAAGTCCAAAGTGCACAACAAAAACAGATTCAAGGTATTCTTGGAGTACATAACCCATCCCCCGAATGGGAATCTCCACATTCTGATTGGGCTATCAGGTCATGAGTTACAAGCTATATAATTAAAACCTTTGACCTTAGTTTGATTAGCATACCCGACCTAGTTAAGTTAGCACAAGGTACCACCCTCAGCTTATCATTGACCTAATGATTCCATAACCCTTTGCTTTGTGGATGAAAAATATCAATGGTTGATGCTCTCTTCATGGATGAAAAGAGGGTATTTTGACTCTTCTTCTTGTTAGGGTCAGTTATGTATGAGGTCACTCTGGTTACTGGGAATAGTCATGGAGGCTTCGTGGTGACCAGTGCCCTCTGGACTACCTCTTTGGGGGGTAAGCAGCTACCTCTTGTTGGTTACCTACCATTCCTGAACTACCCAGACAAATTTTGAGAGGATGATGATGAGAATAATTTTGAAAGTGTTATGGGAATTACTCCACACAGGATGAGGAATTGAATTAATCTTATAATCAACAATAGTGTTTGTTTTAGGAATTACAAAAAATTGTAAACTAAGTCGTGATCATGCATTGGAATCTGTGGTTTTTTCGGGCTAATTTTTTGCAACCTAGTGGGAGGAAAAATGAAGGTGCTAAAGGTACAAAGGATTTGTTTTTCGGGGGCCAAAAAGGGCCCAAGTAGTCACATTACCTATGAGGGAAAACAAATTCTAAATTTGCCATATTTAGAGAATAGGTTCTTACAAGTTCCCAAATTATCCTAAGTTTTTTTACTTCCTCCTTTGATCTCTAGCCAAACTTGGCTGAGTCCTCGTATGCATGATAGCCAAGCCACCTACCTCACAAATTTGGAAAGATAAAAAAACACACTTGTTAAGAAGATGTAGAAAAAGTGGTAGCCATCCCTAAGACTAGGTAAGCCAAATCTGGATATTCATAAACCAGGTATGAAGCACAAATCTTTAATTTTCCTTCTATATTTTTGATTACACACTGAAAACCAAATACGGAAATCTAATGATTCTTAACATTTTATTTTCTCAATTGTGGTGATTGGAACCTTCCAAAATCACTTCAATTGTAAATTTTTTATTTCAAATTTTTACAGATCTTTTCAGTTAACAAAAAAAAAAGGCTGAGATTCAACAGTGACCAAGTCTAAGACAAACACAAGGCCGATTCAATTATAAGTATGTGATGTTTGTTGCAATTTAACATTATTGTAATATGGGCGGTTACCACATTCAAGTGTCAAGGTCTACTGTGGTAGGAAAAGCCATATGTTCTGTTCTAGTGATAATTAAGATTTTTGCACTAAGGAAAGAGGAGATCCATGGTTTAGATAATTTGTCTCCATTTGTGCTCTGCTCATTCATCCTCAGACATATCTTCTCATACATCTGGGTCCCCTTCGGAAGTGCTATTTTTGAAGACACCCAGTTCTAGTTTTTGGAATTTCTGAGTTAAGTTGAGTACTCTAGTACCTTTCTAGGTTTGGTAGAAATTATATATATTTTTAAAATGTTGAAATTTTAGAAAATTAAGGTCCCTTCTTGCTGAAAATTAAATTTTTTTTTTTTTTATTGAAGCTGAAATTTCATAAGATTCATGGGATATTTTTAAAAAAAATTCTTTTGTCATCAAACATCTCCTAACAAGCTTTGTCCAACAAACAACTCTGTAGAGAATTGTGTTGTTTGTTGCAATTTTTTTTATTTTTTATTTTGATTTTTTGTATGCAATAACTTTTAAAAAAATTGTGTTTTTTAGTGCATGACGATATGCTAGTGATTAGTGTAATATTTCTTGGAGGGGAAGATCTGAGATCAAAACTTGTGCTATGAAGAATGTTTATGCAAAACATTTGATGATGAATAACATGCGAATATTAAAATTTAAATGAAAATTTGTTATTATTATTATTATTTTTGGTTTTGTGTTGACATCAAAGTTTCAAAATAAAATAATTATTTGATAGCGAGATGCCAAACCTGAAAAGGTACTATGGTATATGTAAAATATAAACTAATAGAACTAGAGGTAGGTATGATATTGGCTTGATGCAAGTATCTTTTACAAACATTATTTTTTAGGATATTAAAAAAGATGAAAAAGCAAAGGGGAAGATGTTAAATAAGTTATGAGTCCTTATATTACACTAACATGAATTTATTTTATTTTAAAGTAGATGTTCCTTCATATGTTGTGTGAATACGTTTTTCGTTCTTGTGCAAGTCCATCAATAGGGGCTTGGTTATTAATTTGTCTTAACATCCTTTCATTTCATTTATCTTTCACTCATTTTTTTATAGCATTCCGTATTCGTCTTGGTATATCACATCTCTACAATTACACATATTTCACAATGTCAGTGTGATCATATTGTTGATGATTTGGGTATCCATTTGTTACGTTGTCTCGACGAGAGTGAGTGCATTGCAACCTATGATATGTTTCAAAATACCATTGCAACTATTGCATTAAAAAGTGCAGCTCATGTACAAAGAGAGGTTTCTCAACTTTTCCCTTGTCACACACGAAGATGAATGTATATTGTCATCACCAGAGACAATTTTTGAATCTTGGCAGATGTTGTCATTGTCGACTTGATTCGTAGAGATTTGGTGCAATATGTTTTGACGATGACAACACATGTAATAACAATTGTCGCTCAAGATAAGGCACGATCTTACATAGAGCGAGCGTTAGGAGATGATTTCATTCCCCTTGCCATAGAGGCCTATGGTTGTTTCCATCTTCGTTTTGATTCTTTTTGACTTCTTGTGTACATGTCAATATAACTCGTCGTTAGTAGACCTCCTTAATACTTTCGATGGTTATATTTCATTATAGACAACGAATGTTGATAGCCCTATAATGTGCACAAGCCATTGCAATTTTTCAACAAGTTGCCATACTTAATCACAATTCTTCATCTCTTCCACACATACCAACTAGTGCACCTCCATTATTAATTGATTTGTGACAGAGGACACCCTTTTAGCATTATGTCTTCCATTTCATTATTATTATTTTTATGGTCTTGGTTTTCCTTTCATGTGTTTAGATTTGCTTTGACATGCCTTGTACTTTTTGAGGGTGGATTTTCATCCTTGTTTATATATATATATCCAGGGTATTTTGTTTATTTTGCAGATAGTACAAATGTACTACCTGCTTCTTCTTTTCATTGTCTGCATTATCCCAAATCTATCTTTTTTCTCCAAAAAGATGGATAATGCCCAGACATGTTTTGGTGCTGCCCATTAGACACTTTGGGTCCTGCTACACACATTTTGGGTCTCTAATGGACATTGTGGTGCTGCCCATTGGGCACTTTGGTTCCTGTTATACACATTTTGGGTCTGTAATGAACATTTTGAGGATGCCCATTACACACTTTGCGTCCTGTTATGCACATTTGGGTGTGTAATGAACATTTTGGTGATGCCCATTTACACACATTGAGTCATGTTATGCACATTTTGGTGTTGCACATTACACACTTTCAGTCCTATAATGCACATTTTTGGGTTCTGTTATGTACCTTTTGGGTGTACATTACAAATGCAACATGTGCATAACAGGACCCAAAGTGTGTAATGGGCAGCACCAAAATGTGTCTGAGTACCTCTAGACACATCTCATCTGGGCTGTAAGTACTGCGTGCAATAAGGACCCATAGCTTATTTGACATCTTCGAGCACAAGCCCACACCTGGGTTGATATATAGTTCAGGAATTGATAATGAGAGTTGACTGAGTTTTTTTGTTTCTTGCGGGGAGGGGGAGCAGGGTTCTTTCGAACCTGACAAACAAAAAACACTTTGACATCAAGTTATGACACTGAAAACATGAGCTCAGTGGGGATAGCCTAGTACAAATTTGAAAAAATCTTCTCTCCCAGTCTTACACAGCAGAGGAGGTGATGGGCTCCATTGTTATCAACTCTTCATGGGCCATGTTTTTGGATTTGGAGATGGTGAAGAAGATGTCACCACTCCCATCCCAATCTCATCCTGGTATGGGAAGAACACCCCCTGATGAGTGTCAAAAAAAAATTGTCTTGTTCTTCCAAGTGCATATTTTCAAGAGGATAAGAACTTAGTACTTAACAACTCTCTTCTACACAAGTGTGAGATTTGGAGTGGAGAGTTATTTGACTACATGAACAAGCAGCTACTCTCGCACAGCACGAGGGATGAATGGTGGGTGGACAGGAAATACTTTCCCCTTGGGTTCCAATTATCCTAGCTAACCATGGTTATTGGCAGATTACTCCAGTTGCTGTTCAGACTACCCACCCACTAACAAGCCCTTCCCTATGTAGGAACCATCTATATGCATCTAGTAGCCACCTATTTTCCTACCTACCTATCTACCTACAGGACAATTTTTTTTTCTTGACAGGTTACCATGGTGAAATCTAACTATATGTCTCAATTGGGGATCATCCAGAACTAAGTCATAGACCGTTTCCAATGGATGGTGTGCTGGTGGTCGGCTTCAGCCTCTTTGGAAACCCAGTACAACTATGATCCTTTGGACTGTAAGGGTATAAACTAATGCAGGAGACTGTTATTTTGTTGCTCTTGTATGTTGTAAGATGGTACTTTAAACTGCCATATGGAAACCTGCAGAAAGGGGGATCTGATTGAATCCTGTAACGGGGTGGTTTGTTCGAATGGCAAGGCATGATTTGGTGACTTGCCAATCTGACCAAGTGGAGACTGAACTGAACAGGGCTTTGACATTTTCCTTGCACCACCCAAGGAAGGTTGCCTGTCCAAACTTTGAGCTTTTATGGGTATGGTGGACAGAAAGTGGTGCGCATGCGAGAGTATCTTTGTTTGCGTCATCACCTAGCCGACCATTGCAAAGCTTTTTTAGTTTGCTGAAGGATTGCACACTAATCAAGGTAAGGTGGTGCTGTAGCCCTGGTCCCTATTGCTGGAAGACTAAGTCTACTTAAAAAGCTTTTGCTTTCATTCAACAAAATTACCACTTCATGATAAAGCATTAAACAAATTATTGTACCACTGAAATAAAAATCTCCAATGAATGCATGTTAGCATCAAATCACAAAACAAAACTAGAACCACTTAAATGGGTGCCCATTTCTTTATGAATCCAAGATGGTTTTTTCACCTTAAATGGTACATCCTGGTTCCTTGGTTAATGTGCTTAATGCTTTGATTTCTAAATATCAGTCTCGGCATTGTGTGTGTGTGTGTGTATTGCGATATGGGCCCTGGCCCAGGAGGTGACTAATTATTTTATATCAAGCAGAGGGAGCTGTGAAATCACCGTAATCCATCAAAGAAAATTCATATACAGTAAACCCCTTTTATATAATAACGCCCTTGATGACCATTTTTGTGACATCAACAAATTGTGATTTAAATATGTATAGTCACGTTCCATATAAACCCTTACAAGATTGTGACTATACGCAACAATATTTTACAAAACAGCTTTTTTATGTCTAAATAAAGGTGCCGATTGTTTAAATTTTTTACATGGTTTATTCTAAGCTCTATTAATGTATTATTAGACTTTAAGAAAAAGGTTGTGATTTCTGCTTGTTCTAATGTGATGATTTATATTGAGTTTGAGCTTTTTATCTATTAGTTTGTGTATTTTGTCAACTAGATTTTTTAAATTTAAGTTTTATGCTCTTTTCGAAGTTCGCATATCTTTTGCTTGTCTGCATTAAAAACTTGTTTGTTTTTCATTCAACTGGATTCATTGGAGTCATTGTTGTTGGTTTGCACAACTTAACACGAAACAACACCAACATTTTAAAAAATAATTATTATTTATAAAATTATAATATTTTACATGGGTTGTTCTAAGCTTTACTATGCATTATTAGACTTGAAGAAGGTTTTGATTTCTGCCTGTTTTAATGTGATGATTTATATTGAGTTTGAGCTTTTTATCTATTAGTTTGTGTATTTTGTTAACTATATTTTTAAAATTAAGATTTTATGCTTTCTTAGAAGTTTGCATATCTTTTGCTTGTTTGCATTAAAAAGTTGTTTTTTTTTTCTCAATTGGATTCATTGTTGTTTAGTTTGCACAACTTGAACTCAAAACAACATTAACATTGTCAAAAAAAATTATTATTTACAAAATCTTAATATTTGTTCTAAACTTTTTTTATTATAATCATATTTAAAAAAAAGCTTTGCAAATGTTTTGTGTTACTAACGAATGTGATAATGGCTTTAAAAAATGATGTTTCTTACTTAAAAAACAGATGATTACCAAAACAAAAAAAGTGCGACACAAACCAAAATGTGACTGAAATGGGCATGATTATACAGAGGGTTTACTATAATTTGGAATATATAAACATGAAATATCATTCATGCATTCAATGAGGTGCTTAATTGTTCTAGAATGTAATGGAAGAAATATGTCAGCACCCGAGGACATTACTGTCTCCTCCAAGAAAATTCAGAGGGAACTGCGCTTCCATGACAGAATGATCTCAAATGCCACATAGTTGAATCAGGGTTGTCAATATTGGTTGACACATATCCACAAACACTTTTAACTCTCCATAAAGCACTTGGAGAAATTTCATAGTGTACTTCTCGGCACTTTGAATCTTAAATCTGTGCACATGCATTCTAGGAAAAACAAGGGATCTTTACTCTTATTCCTTAAGAGTGTGAGTTTGAGGCATGTTAGCATTATAAGTAGGTGTAAGAAGAACCCTTGACCTCTTATGCCTTGTGGTCACGATACGTTGTTTCTGGTGATCCACATATCTTGAGGCTCATGATGATGTTAGCCTCGTGCTTTACAATGGGTAAATCCCATGAGCAAAAGACATTCCCAAAATATGGGACCAGGCTCGACTGCCACCTTGTTGAAGTCCGCTTATTTTGGGGATGCTTTCACCCTAGGGCTTTACACCACACTAAATATCAACAAATGCACTGTGAATTAGAAATCCAATCTGATTCCCTAGATGACAAAGAAAAATGGAACACCCAGATAATATTGTCACTTAGCCCTTATACAAAAAATGTAAGAATGACAATAATTCTAAAGTTCTTTACCTCAAATTCAACAGACAAGGAAGAAGATTAGGAGTTCTGCCCATTGAAGGTGGCATAGTAGTGTATTTCTAAAGTGTGGTAAAAAAACCTTCACTCTTCAAGTTTAAGATGCCTGATGTAGAGTTGGAATGTGGTTAAGTTTAGTGATTTTGGGTATATTCTATTTGGATGTATGAACCATTTGTAGCTATTCTTGGAATATTGTTTCAGTTAGTTTATTAGTTCTTCACATCTTGAAAAATAACGAAAATTATTGCTTGTCCCCTAACATACGAACATTCCACTCTAGTGCCCTTTATATGAGCGTTCCCCCATCACACTCTTGTCCCATTTGTTTTGGACAGATTTTATATTCACATCCATGCGTTAAGTCAACATTAAATGCCTTGTAACATCATCGTGCTTGAAATTGGGTTTTGCAAGTAGTAGGTTTATCCCACTCACTTTTCAAAAAAAAAAAGTTTTGAACTTGTTACCTCTTGTATGGTGTGGACTAACAAGAGAAGTTAAGATTTATCTTTTGTGTGGGATGGAAACAAGCAGAAAAACTTTGCTTTTGCTGGTATCTCACTCTTATGGTTTGGTGCTTATCAATGCATGCTAAACTCCTCAATGCCATTTTTGGATTTAACACTCTTCACATAGCACTAATGGTGTGCTTCCTCATGCACCCAATGGGTTGTTCAAAGTTGGTACTTTTAAGTGTGAAGCTCAAGCATCACAAGTAGATGATGATGATGTGGTTTCAAACTCATTTGTTGTAGAACTTTGAGCTTTAATTACAAGTGTGAATTTAATTCACATTATTTGTATTGGAAACATATTACTCTATGGCGAGGAAATGTAGCTCAATTGCAAGAATAATCTTCGTCCTAATTTATGTGATGGCCAAAAAAAACTTGTGGTTGAATTTTTCTTTTGCAACTTATTGATGGATACAATCTGTCTTGATATGTGTATAGTTAATTTATTTGGGCAGGGATTTCTCTTTTTATATTGGAGATTCATGTACAACACCAAGCACTAGTTGACCAATTGCATAAGCTGTTGAAGTAACCTGTTTGTAATGACAGGAAAAGTTGGGACAGAGTATGATACTTCAATTTTGGTGATGGCAAGTTTTCCATCAACTTCTTCTTCAAATAGATACAACAGAGCTGTTGAAGAATAACAGCAGGTCCAACTGCGAGATTTAATTTCACCATTACATCCAGGTTCTATCCACACAGCATCATTGTCATGGAACATAGTTGCCAGGAATTATGGATTAGTATCAATTTCATAAACCCTTGTACTGCAGTCTCTAGCAAAGATATTACAGTAGTTATGGCCTAAGATTCTTATACACAGCCTTGGCTCAAAGTACAAATTTGCCAATATGCAAGCGGCTTCCCAACATTGGGTACAAAGAAAACTTGTATACAATATACTTCCTTGGAAACTAGATATAGGGTAGGTGTGGACATAAAATCAAAGAACCACCAGCAAACTACCGCCTTTGGAAGTTGAGGAACTTGATTGTTGAGGCAAATACTAGCCAGAAGAGGCAGATGAAGCCAATCAACACAGCTGCACATACACCCACCATTGAGTGTTTGAAACCAAAATACGAACGTATGTAGCCTTTGACGGTTATTTTATCATAGCCTGATGCAGTGATGTCTGTATCTATATCACCCAACTGTGATGCCACCAAACCATAAATAGTCCATGCCACTGGACTGATATAGTAATACCATTTCCACCATGGAGGCATCCTCTGCAAAATTCACAAAGCCCATGATAAGTAGTCAAAAAATGCTTTTGGCAAAAAATCTCCAAAAGGCAACACTGACTCATTATCACTCAGTTGAAAAGTGTAGTTTGCAGTTGATTAAACATGCAGGTTGAATGGATTATATAAAGATGACTAACCCTCCTAGAGAAAAAAAATCATCAAGGATGTAAAAAAAATTTCTATTGCAAGCTTCAGGGTTCAGTACCACGGTTGGTTTTTTCCACTTACAGAATTCATCAAACACGTGAAAAACATGCTCAGGGTTTAGTATACCACAAACAGGTATGTGCACTTACAGTTACAGGGATGAGGAAACCGGAGAATAGATTCCAAATTGAATAGAAAGCAGATGATATGACTGCTGCCAACTGCTGTGATGGTGTGAGTCCAACAGCCATCATGCCATAGAAAGTGAAGTATGTGAAAGTCAAGAACATGAACAGTAGATACCAGAAAAACTTAGCTGCAACCACATCCCACCCACAACACAGGTTTTTCACTTACAACCCTCAGCTTGAAATTAGACAGATTGTAAAACAAAATCAGAATAAAATCAACACTGGCACTGTCAGTCCCACAGAAGCAGATGTGCTCTCTACAAGTTTGCAATATTTGGTCAAATTGTCCTACGAAGTGGGTTTCAAACTGAATGTTACTGATTCAATGATGTGTTTCCAATGACATTCACGAACTCAGTAACACCCAATTTCAGGAACAACAAAATAGTGTCCACAACAACAATGTACAAAAAACCATGGAGTGGGTGTGATATTATGTCTCATGAGAAAGTGTTCATCAACAAAGAACAAATGTGTACTACTATGCTAAGCAAATCAGAAGGACAGCATTTGGTGGAGTGGAGATACCTGGGGTCCATTGGAAGTTGATCATGGAGTATGTGATAAGTGCATATACTGTTGACTGAAGCAAGATGTATGGAATCTCTACAAGACCCTGCACAACGAATTGGTCAGGTCAATGATCCCCGGGTGCAAAAAAAACCCTCCAGAAACAAGTACATGAATGTGATCACAATAAACAAACCCGAGCATCAAAGTTAATGTGGAGCACATGGTTTCTTCTTCACATTGTAGGTGGAAAACATGGCTGTGGTGTAACAACAGTGGCCTCATAATGATGACACTGTTATAAGTAACATGAGTGTCTTCTTGAATACCTACCTGAGCAATAGCGTAAGACAAAGGGGCATACATGCCAGCTGCTCGCTCTCTGTAGAACACAGACCTCTCTACTGCCACTACTGGTTGCACACTGGATGCATTATTCACACCCAAGAATATCACAGCAGCATACAATGCTCCCATCACATTGAATACATCCTGTTGTGTATTCCTGTTGTCCATGAATCAACAAGTCACACAATTCACCTCAGGAAAACCATAGCAGAAAGTCTTATTATTGGCAAGTTCTCAGCAGCTTTGACAACACAGAAGTGAAAATGATCAATCCCTCTGGAATCTTTGAAGTGTGGGTGAGACTAAAAGTGATGAAAGGCATGAAAACCATCATCTGCGAAACAGAAACACATGGTGGGAAAATTGTGTACCCATCTTTCTGCCTTCAGGTCAACTCATCACAAGACATGTAAGAATTTCGCAAGAGATGATACAAAACTCCAGGAAAAACTGAAAGCATCGAGCTGTGTGAGTGAAAATTGGCTGCTTTACCTTTTTGAGCCAAGGTTCCAGAAAATGGACCCAAAAATCAATGCACAAATTGTGGTGAAGAAGATGCGAACAGCATTGTAATAGGGGCTCCGCCAGTATGTGAGCTCTTGTTTCCACAATGTTGCCTGGAGCTGAGTCAGGAAATTCCGAGAAAATTCAGTAGGAAATTCCAGGTCATGTGTGCCCGGTGCCGGAACACTCAGTTCTTTGATCACAGTGTCTGTTCTCCTGCAATTATCAAAACATGTTTTATTGCATCAATACAGGGTTCAGGGCTTAGGGTCTGCAGAACTTATGTTGAGTTTCACTGGTGCTCTCTACATGACAAATCCCATGATCTATAGAAGGTATGTAAGATCTGTGTTGCAATGAAGACACCACAAGGACTAACCCTTCAGATGATTCAATGATCCAGCTCATGAACAAGAAGATGGCTCATATTATTCTCTGAGAGCAGTTGCAATGTATGTGGAACTTGCAAATGACAGCATAATAAAGTCAATAGCTTTAAGCTCTAGCTGGAAGACTTACTGGTACAAGTCTGAGTTTCTGTAAATGTCTGCAAAGTCCTGGCCGATTCGGATTTCTGCTGCTGGTGTACTAACCTCCAGCATCCATGTTGCTGGATTATATCCTTCTTTAATTCTTGGAACACCATCAATTGCCTGCTCATGTTGCAGGATAACCCACAACCAACCATGCTCATTTTGCAATCTTGGAAAAAAAAGAGAATCGACTTACTAATCTAATCTACCACAATATTTTTACATTGTGCCATCCTGCTGTTGTTGAACCTTGAGTGAGCAACAACAATGACAATTATATTATATGTTGAAATACTATACCTGAAAATACTCAATCAACAATTGTGAACGGAGCCCAAGTGGACCAGCATAGATCACTTGCCCACCACGTTTCATGAGCAGAAGCTACACGGCACATCAAAAGTCAAAGAATGTCTCTTGACAAGCAGCATAACAAACCAATCTCTTGATCATCATAACAGTAAGAACAATTCCAAATCCTGTTCCTTTATCTCCAAGAATCAATCATAGGTCTTGACAGACTCAGAAATGCAAGCTGATGCGTGACCCATGACATCTATCTTCACAAGATCATAATTGTTCTCAATCTGATAATATTGAAGCAAAAATATTGTCGAATCAGGGATCATTGCAAACCTCATCGAAGGCCTCAAAGATGTCGATGCTTGGCTGATGTATAGTGCAAACAACAGTTCTTCCTGTATCCACAGTATTTCGGACAGTACGCATGACAATTGCTGCTGCACGAGCATCCAATCCTGATGTAGGTTCATCCATAAATATGATTGATGGATTGGCCACCAGTTCTACAGCGATTGTCAGTCGCTTCCTCTGTTCTGTTGACAGCCCAGTGCTGCCTGGAAGTCCCACTAAGGCATGCCTCAAAGTGGTGAGCTCCACCAACTCCATAACTTCCATCACAAATGTCTGCGAAAAAATCAAGTCCAACAAGTTCTATTCAATTATATGCATACCTGTTCATGTACAGCATTGCAAGTCTAGACTTTGATTGGGTTTCCATAACCTTGAATATGCAAAGAGTACTAAACTCAAGAATAAATTGTTGTAGAATCCCAAGTCAAGGAAAACTAGTTACAGGATTCATGCTTTATACCTCCCGAGTTGCACGATCAACTTCCTTTGGGAGCCGTAGCCAGGAGGAATATGTCAAAGACTCTTCAACTGTGACTTGTGGGGAATGAATGTCAGACTGCTCAACATAACCTGCAATGCGAGCAAATGTTTCCTGTTTTTTGGGATATCCTGAAACCCTGATATCACCTTCAATATACCCACCTGTCTTCCTTCCAGCAAGAACATCCATCAATGTGGTTTTCCCTGCTCCACTGACTCCCACTAATGCTGTAAGCACACCAGGCCTGAATGCACCACTAATATCTCGCAGAAGCTGCAGCTTGTCAGATGTCACACCCTCCCCCTTCATTGCCTGTCATAACAAAATTTGCTGCAATTAGTGACTAAGAAAAATCCAGAAACAAGAGATTACCAACCAGATGGCTGTGCTCTGCTAACTTAGCTTTGGACCAATATGTCATGATCTGCACAGGAATGGTACTCCAATCAGCCCTGAATTCCACCACTAGAGGATGTGATAAGAGTGACATGATGTGTTTACACAGATGGCAGGCACAGAAGAAATGTATTCCTGAGCATCTACAATCATTGCATTCACAATCTGCAAATTCAATATGAAGTTAAAAGACACTTACCTTTGGCATATCAACATAGTAGGAAACATTGTGGAAGGTCAATGCCAGTGGCTCAAAGGGCAAGATCATGCCCTTCTGTGCCTTGACATGGCCCTCCCTTTCAACATCATCATCAACTTCAACAGATGTTTCTTGCACACCACTTTGCTGCCCCGATGCAATGACTCCCATTTGAATTCCATCTGAAACCAACAAAAACTGATCCAAACTCAGTATAATCAAACCAATGCCCATCATTCCATTTGTTGCTCTCTAGACACTGCATCACTAGACTTCCTCAAACCCATGACATAGCTCCATCTAAACTATGTGTGATGCATATCAACAAGGTGACAGAAACTGCAGTTCTCTTAGTACAGCCTACTGCAATGACCATGAGTGCTGATCATGTACCTGCACCAGCCCCATTAGCAGCTGAAGAGGCATGCACAGATGATGGCAATGTGCTTTTATCCCGTTTCGAAATAGCAGCTCGATTCTCAACTTTTTCAATCAGAAGTTCTTCTGGCACTAATGCTTGGGGCCTGCCAAGAGCTGATCAAAACAAAGTACAAACTCTTATCATGAACATAGTTTCAGATCCAATTTCTTTTGACAATCTCTAATGGGATCACAATGATCATCACTCAATCAAAGAATTGAAACAGTGTGAACTCACAATGACAAAGAATAATAATACAAGAAGTCCAGTGAAAAGTTTAACTTACGTTCAAAATATCCCAAAGCAAATGTCACCAGGATATTGAAGAAAATAATGTAGCCTACGAGCGCAGCAGCACCAAGCCAGTACCAGTACCCCCTTGTGAAAATTCCTCTTGATTGCAGTACGGTCAACCCCAGTGAATTCTGCAATGTGAATTCCACCAACTTCTTGTAAGAAACTACAGCAATTTTTTTTGTCCATCAGACATGAGTCATCACTTCACACCAAGCACTGGACCTCCTACTAGGTATGGTCCAATGTACATGTGACAGTAAATCATGGAAGCATTCTTTGTAATGGATTTTACAACCAAAGAAGGGGTTCTCAAAGACACACCGCCTTCCATCTGGGGGCAAGAAACTCATTTACACCAAGCGCATTTTGAGCATATGAGAGAGGTGATATCCAATAACCCCATATCCACCATGGATGTATATCCTCTGCATCACCAAATTTGCTGCAGATCAGTCCTGGAATTGAGTGTCCTCTTGTGCAAAGTAGCTCAGTGGGTTTGGTCAACCTAACATCTTCTCTACATGAATTTGGAAACCAGGAAACCGAGACCCACCTCCTCCATAGTCAAAAAAACCACAGATTTGCACCAATCTTATCCAACGTGATGAAGAAGCATTTCAATCAATGCTTTGCTGTATCAAGTCTACTTCTGAGAAAGTTGTCTCCACCACTCTTGGAAGTCTACTTCCATTGAGAAGAGTGATGCATTACCCTTGTAATGTAACATTAACTTTGCAATCATCTCAGGATTCAATCATCTTCCGAAGCATGCTGTTGTTCCTAGAATAAGCCAATGAGTACAAGAACAAAATGTCTTTTATGTAAGTGTTGTGAGGGGTAGACTTACGTCTAGCAAGGATGAAACCACCAAGTAAGAACACAACCAGAAGTGCAAAGGAACCAAATGTGTTAGCAATGACCATAGACCGTCCGAGTGCCCCAATTGTCCGGAAAAGTGCGATGGCTAACTGATGCATCAAAAATAGCAGGAGAATGTACCGGAAGAACCTGCAACAAAAGCTCTCTAATGTATAAGAATAGTTCTTCAAGGAACAACATATCTGGCATACAACCTCAAGCACCAATTGAAGAAATGCAATTGTAGAATCAGCTGCAATATGGTAGTTGGAGTCCAGCATTATGATTCCAACTACATACAAAGGCACTGACAACAACAAGATTCGCAGTGCACATCCTCACCACATAATAAACATTGTGAATCTACAGATGCCAAACCCACACGAGAGCACACAAGATGGGGATAGTTATCTCACCTGCCAGGCTCAGGAGCAAGGCCAACAACATAATAAAAGATACAAGACCAAATGATAGATTCTGCAATGGAATACGGAAGTCTCAACAGCCAGCTTGGAACCGAGAAAGCCCATGCAGGATAGAACAAATTGTCACGTTGCTTGTAGAAAACAGGGAGGCGAGCCACCATGATAGACATCTCGGAAAAACCATTGAACATCATGTGTACCAGTGCAAAGAAAAGTGTCGACAAGTACAGAGTACCATACGTCTCAGTTGTTGGATGCAACCTTGTCCGGAAGTAGAGAGTGGCAGCAACAAACGCCACAAACCCCACCTGCACAAGTTCAAACCCCAACAATTTTTCTGCTTCATGTGAATCTGAGCTTCTCAATACATGGTCAAGAACACAACATCCAACTGGCCCACCTCGAGCACTCTGACAAAGGGTCTTACTATTGGCAAATTGACAATCGTGTCACCAAGAGAGGCATAGATTTTCTATGATGAGATTTTGATCTTTGCTGCAAAAACCCATCAGAGGCATTATTACTAAAGGAACGACTGTAGCGTGGATCCTTGAACACACTTACCTGGCAGGTGCGGAAGATATATAGAAAGCGATTGCGTTTGATTAGCAATATCTCCCTTGCAGTGCATGCTTTGAAGAGCTCCCACTTAGATAAAGCAAACTTCTTGTGGACAAGAGCTGCAGGATGGCTAGAAGTCTTGTCCAAAGGTGTACTTAGGTGAGCTGAAAGCTCCCGTCCAACCTCAAATTCCTTGAAAGCTTCTGTCATTGTTACAACGGACAAGTACTGATACGGCATCCTCTTGTCAGCCCAATATTGTTCCTGATCCTTCTTTGATGTCACCTGCCCAACTCACACTCAGCCGATGAGATTCATGACAAACACAAAGTCTCAAGAGTACCTGATTGACCACTCACCCTAAATCTGGATGCTGCCCAGCTACAGAGAAAATGCTTGTTGAAGTGTGGAGACATGTACACCAGATGGCAGATCCAGTTTCAGAAACTATGGCCAGACTTCCTCAGTTGAAATGAAGTGGGGAAAAAGCAACACGCTGCTTAGTACCTACCTCTTGAAGGAAGTCTGCAATGCCTTTGCGTGGTGGGAGTTTGAAACCCAGAGTCTCGAAAAACTCCAAAATCCTTTCACATGGTCCCAAGTAAACAATATGGCCCTCAGCTATGAGTAGAATATCATCGAATAACTCAAAAGTCTCAGGGGCAGGCTGAAGAAGAGCCATCAACACAGTTCCCTCTGACAAATGCACAAAGTTGCGAGTACACTTGACAATCTGATATGTTGTTGAACTATCCAAACCTGTTGAGATTTCATCCATAAACAATGTTTTCTTCGCTCCGACAACCATCTCACCTGTGGAAGAAGATCAAGAATGGAAGAGTCATCATGAAACCACCCTTTGCACATCTTACATTTGAGCATATCATGATCTCCAATGCTGCATATCAAACATATTATCTGCAAATATGTTTTTACAAGATCTGGTGGAAAAAATTCACCTGTGGTCACACGTTTCCTCTGTCCCCCTGAAATGCCACGAAGCATCTCATTGCCAACAACTGTATCAGCACAGATGTCAAGACCGAGGATTTTCATGATGTAGTCTGTAGTGAGACTGTGCTTTTCCCCTTCCACTGCTACTGCCTAGGAATACACATACAGAAAAAAAAATCATCAGTCAGAAAACAGAACTCAATATGCTTTTCTGAAGCTTAATCTTAAATCATCTTGGTGGAACTGTGCAAGAAGCTCTCAAATGTGTGCACCAAAGATGGAGCATTGGAGAGATTCTTGGAGCTTCAGTCTGCGTAGACTTCTTCATTCACTTTCATTAAAAGAATTCCCTACCACACACTCTTACATTGCTGATTAACCCACATTGAGTATTTTGTGCTGAAAGAATAATTATGCACAACTCACCTTCATGTAGGCATCAATGTCAGGGTCTGGGTGAATGTTTTGCTCCTTTTCCCTCTTAGCAAGCTCTCTAAGAAGATCTGCAAAAAGAAAGAACGGCTCAAGGCCAAAAAACAACTCCTTTGGGAACAAACACAAACTGCCTAAAATGCTGAGACAATCTCAGGTCACAACTTCAAGTAATAAAAGCATCAATTGAAGCAAAGGTAGGGAGACACAAAAATGACCATATCTGTAGCCCACTCCTTGGCATCGAGCTGCAAAATCCAAGGTCTCTCGTACAGTAAGCTCTCCAATATGGTTATCATTTTGACTGATGTATGCAGATGTCCTTTGAGGCACAAACTCGCTGAGTGCATGACCATTGTAGGTGATTGTTCCTGTGCTCTACAATGATAAAATCCCACCAAAACCCAACAATTCATCAACTCATAATAATAAATACTGCTGACTATCTGATAACAAGATTGAAGCCTTCTAATGTACACATCCACCATGACAAATTCAGTGACAAAATCATCAGATCTTCCACTTGTGAACTTAGCTCCTCGAATAGAAAATGATTTATATGCTCTAGTCAAGAAGTTTTGATTGTGTACTCAATGGCTCAATCTGGCAAAAGATGCAAAGCAACCCAACTTCTTCCCCTCAAAAAGTCTAGGCAGGAGTAATGGAATTTCACCTGCAGATCTGAGTCAAGCTTGCCAGCCAAAGCAAGCAGAAGGGTAGATTTACCAGCACCTGGAGGGCCAAGCAGCAAAGTCATCCTGGCATGTTCCAACAAATCAAGCAGCAAGGAGACATTGTTTGAGAAAAAAGAAGTTCAAACTTGGTTGTTTGCTGCTCCACACTGATCCCAAGAAAAAATAAAATCTGACTAGCTGGAACTTAATCCAGACCTGTGCACATCATTTCTTTTTTAACAACATTTGCAGAAAGCAAACTTGCAAGGCTGCCACAATTCAAAATACACAGTAAAGACTTTTTGATGGAAACTTGCCTTCCAGGTCTAACAACACCACTGACATCATGCAAAATAGGGAAATCTTGCTTATTTTTTGGCCAAAGCTTCAATTTTGCCAAGAGACCCTGCATCAGCATCCAATAGCAGCAGCAGCAGGTGGTTTTTCAACTCATAGTCATGAACACAATATAATCAACTCATCAACTAAGAGCATGTCAAACTCTCATGTAATAATATTATATTCTGTTATGGTGGTTTGAAGCTGACAAAATTTTCCCATCACCCAAGGGGGAGACTAGACTTCCAAATGTGCTTGCTACAGACAACAGGAAAACAACCTGAAAAAAACAAAGCTTGTGTCACACAGATTCATGCCAAAATTCACACCTCCACAATGTTTCGGGTAAAGTTGAGGAGAGTTGGCAATGCGCGGTTTCCCACATACACTTCAGCATTGACAAACAGATTCTGAAACCGCACCTCAACTGTTGGCTGCTGTATACCCACTCTGCACAACAAAAAACAATAATTTGCAAAGCAGATATTGACATGGGTGGGTTAACAACTATGTCCCTGGAGATTCAAGGCAGCACTAGTAGAAGAAGAAGTCTGAAGAAGACAAGCTTGATTGAAGCAGGCAAAGTTTGATGTCTGCCATGTCTGCTACTGCAGCTGTGAAACTATGACTTCAGGTGAAGTATAACTGTAAATCTCATTGTAACTTCCCCAGGATTATGCCTCATCTCAGGAAACTCCCAAACTCGAAATTCAGCTGCAATCCAAACCCTTGAGAATTTCTAGCATGAAGATGAAGACATAGTAAAATTTCGAGTGTTGGGCTTGTTATTTTTTTGTGTGGGTTTTTTGCTTCTTTACCGTTGAAGGCGTAATGAGATACGGTTAAGGAGACGCTCATTGTCCTGCTCGTTGGTAGCAAGAGCCTTCTCAACGAGGCTCTGGCGTTCTCCTCGTCCTAACCTTCTGATATCCACAGGCACAGTCGGGTCCCCCGTGCTGCGCTTGGAACCTTTCGACTCCAGAATTGCAGTGTGGAGTCTGTTGTAGGTGGGTAGCTTCTCGAGAGCAGCCCATTTCAGCGCCTCCTGGTCGTCTTCCTCGGCTTCCGTGCTGGAGCGTCTGAACGCTTCTCGTCCCTCGCCTGTGTCCCGCCATATCCTCGACCCGCCGTGCTTCCTTTCGAACCATAGATCTCCTCCTGGCACTGACGCTTCCGCCATTTACGCTCTTTCTTGCGCTGCTCAGGACTCTTCTCTCTCTCCCTCCAATCGATCTCAAACAAAGTGGGACTCCTCTCCCTTTACCACCCTTCAACAACGCGCTCTCTAGCCTCTCGCCTCATCACGCTAATATCACTCGCAACAAGAATCCCACGGACGGAGCCAAGCTCTCGTCAACAAGCTGCTTGTTGAATCCACAAAATGCCCCCCGAGAGACACCTCACCTCGCCAACTGCGCCAACTGCCAAAAAAAAAAGACACTGGTCTCCTTTGCTTCAATATGCGGATCACACCCCGTGAAAACAAACACAGCAGAGAAGCTCTTGCTGCGGCTTCCTCTGTTGGTGAAACAACTGGGGAGGAGCAGCAATTCAGAGAGAAGGCTGCTCTTGCTCCCTCTCTCTTGAGCAAACAAGTGGAGCCGAGGTGCAATTCAGAGAAGTTCTTGATCTTCCCTGTCTTGAGCAAAAACAATGGGGGAGCAATTCAGAGAACAGGTCTCATGGTCTTCCCTCTGAAGTGTCTTGATCAAAAAAATTTACAAGTGGGGGCCAATTCAGAGAATGGGTCTCTTGATCTTCCCTCAGTATCTTGAGCAACAAAACAATCGGGGACCAATTCAGAGGATGGTGGGTCTCTTAATCTTGAACCCTGTCTTGAGCAACAAACAATTGGGTCCCGACCAATTTCTTCCTGAGCATTCACCAAGTTCTAGTAAGAAAACTTGCTTGAGAGCAAGGAAACAAAAGAAGCTAGCTGATGATGGAATTGGATCAGTTAAAACTTGGAATTAGCTTCACCAACAACGCTTGTGATTTCAATTCCCCACAAACCATCACACTGAATCAATCACTAGAATTGTGCAGAAACAAAGACATCAGGAAAATCTTTTAAAGGAGTCGCCGAACTCCATTCCTCCTCCTCCTTGCTCGGACATTCATCGGCAGCGGGCACAAACAGTGCGAGGAAACACTACTACGAACGCCGAAGAAGAACAAGAACAAGAGCAACACTGCTTGGTTTGTAAACAGGGGTCATTCCGCCCTTGTCATTCCGCCACTGCAGAACAAGCATGTACATTACGCTTGTAATTGCCCTACATCAGGGTGCGTTCCAGAGTCCGGAATACTTACACAAATGTATTTGGCGCGATTCCGCCTTCAAATAGTTACACCTCCTCCAGGTTTACACCAGCCTTTTTTCCGCTGGCTATATCTAGCCAAGATGCTATTTTAAAAAATAAAAAAGTGCTGAAATCATGTGCTTTTTGGGAGTATCAATAGCCATAATTCGACCAAAATTTAAGAAATACCGCTATATATATATGAATTAGTTCAAATAATTTTACCGAAAAATATAATTTCATATTAAGCTGATAGCCAAATCTGGCTAAATCTTCCTCTATATCAATCGCCACTTTGGCTGTAACACAAAAAATTTGCCCCAAAACACACTAGTTGGAACTAGCGTGATCACCCGCCGATTCCGCCTAGAAATAGGCATCCGTAGCTCTAGGTTCACACTAGGGTCAATTAAAAGTGACATGGCGGATTGTTACTGGTTGTCTTGTCCGCCGTGGACGCGGGTTTTGTGGCTTTTGGGGGTTTTCAGGCCCTGGTTCGGGACCAAATAAGTTCCAGGTGACATATTGATGATGTCACAAGGATTCTGACGCCACGCACAAATGACGTCATCGGAAGATACCTATGAAACCTTGTTTCGGTGCCGTATTTAGGAGATGCGAACAACATCCGACGGCCAATAATCCTCCACGATTGTCGTTTGTCCCGGTGTTGCCATCCGCTAGTGAGATCAGGGATCTGATTTTGAAAGGAAAGCGCCCCGGAAGGGACGAATTTGTATGGATGAGAGACGTCTCCTTTTGGATGATATATTCCCCCCCCCTTAGTGAATGATGCTCAGTAACTGTCTTCATTCATTGGATTGGATCTCGTTGACAGACAATGGTTTGTCCAGAGGGTATTGAATAGGCTTGTTTGTGTGTGTGTAGGTGTGCAGAAAAAATGCTATGGCCAATGAAATTGCTGGATTTGGTGGTCTGAATTTTTTTTTTAAAGTTATTTTTGAGTGATTAAGTAATGAGTGTTGATTACACAGTGTTTTTTTTGTGGCAAAATTCCACCATTTTTTGACAAAGAAATTGAGAAAAGTTTGTTTTATGAGTGTAAATTTGACTAATTTTGCTTTTTTCTGTTATTGGTGTCAAATTTCTCCAAAATTTTGATATATAAAAAAAAGAAAAATAAACACTGAATTGTGAGGTTTGAGAGAATTTTAGAGGAAACCCTAGAAATGGAAACCCTAGAAAGGTATCGCTTTTTTCAATGTTGAGCAGAAAAGGGTTGTGTGTAGGCCTGCAGATAGTTTTTTGAGGCCAATGGGGTTGCTGGATTTGATGGTGTGAGTTTGTTTTTTTTCCAATTATTTCTAGTGAAGTAACAATTGATGTGTAACTGCTATTTTACAGACAATTTTGTTCTTTTCGAGAAAGGCCAAAGGCCCATGCGCTCATGTTTCGTTGTTTTGTCATCTCTTTGTGCGCTTATATGCCAAGGCTCTGCCCTTGCCCTAGAAACTAACCAATTGTATGAAAGTCCTTCAAGTTGTGTCTAGACTTTTCATGAGAGATATTGTCCACTTTGTTTAATTGTCCAAGGTTAAAGATTAAGGGTTTCTTTTAATACTTAAAAGTGCAATTTAAGTGTTAACATCTAAAGATTGTGAGCTTATTTTAATTAAAAATTTACTGAAGAACATGTGCTTTGAAAACATTTATACCATTTTTATTTGATTGTACAATGCACAAATTTATGTGAATTTCTTTGCCAATGGAAAAAACTTACACATTAATATGATGTAGAACATGGGAAAAGTCCAAGTATGTTAAATGACACCCAAATACAATCAACCAAACATTGAAGGTCTATGTACGACAAAGACAAGAACAACACAATTTTCACCCTTGTATTGAGAAGGATGACAACTACTATTCAAGCCAAAGTGGGTGAATTCCCACGACAACTATGAGAAAAGTCTTGTGAGAAAAACAGAAAACAAAATGAATGAACTATGGATTGTCATTCTCATTGAATTCACAATGGGAATCAATCATGGACGAAACATCATCCCCAATGAATGAATTGTACGTGGAATGTCATCCTAGGTACTTCGACATGTGCATTGTGCAAGTTCAGGCATTCCATACTCTTCCACTATTAGTCAAACTAGCTTGATGAATCAGGGGGGGTGGGATGAGAGAAGAATTGCCTCAAAAGGACATGCCAATTGTGTGCAATAGAGGTTTTTCAGGTAAGGTCACTCCAGGTGCCCCATTATGTGCGGATAAGGCAAGGGTCCCAGCAGCAGCCCAGGCAAGACCCATTGTGGTACCCACCGGAATGGGCCAGACTCATGAGTCCATTCCAGTACATAAAGCCACCAGGATTATTATGTTACGTTTGGTCTGATCTTGATGCGGGCATTTGAACCGTTGGTTATTGCCATAGAACTTCTCCTCAAAACGAACCATTACAAGATTGGAATCTGCCAACTCAGACCATTCCGGTTCTTTAATCTGCCTAGTGATGTCAACAAAAGGTAATCCACTATATTAGCTTTTATGTCACCACCCACCTCTCCCAACAACTCCAACATCCACATGCAATTAGAAAGAATTTTGGTTGAGAACGGATTTGAGGAAAAAGGGGAATTTGAGAACCACAACAAGCAAACACTGCCGACAACAACCACCTTATGATGTAGGGTCAGAGGGAAAGAGGGGTGAGAAGGGTGTGGTAATGAAACTCAGATTACTCTTTTTGGGGCATTGAAGATACTAACAAACTTGGAAGAGTTTGTTCTTCTATTTGGAAAAGGATCTTTTACTCCAAAATGAGTGCCATGATAAATATGATCATGCACATTGACGCTAGCTTTGAAGAGTAGTGGATCAAAAGGCTTTTGTTGATTGTGTTTGGTTTTTGCAAACAGCTTTTGTTTTGTTAATTGTGTTTGGTTAATCCTGTTTGGTTTTGCAAACACTTGTCCACCCTGCAGAACGCCCAAAGTTTTCAAATCTATTCTCCTGGTTGTTCCCAGATTGATGAATAGTGTCAATGTCTACATGTAATAATGGGTATTCTCACCATTAGTATTGAACATTGGATGGAAGCTCCATTTTACGCCTAGAATGATGGGTTATACATATTGGACTCTTGTCCCTTGTGTTTTCTGACCATTCAAGTGACTCTTTCATGCATGTATTTTTTACTTCAAATTGAGAATTGTATAAGAAAGTTGGTTTTCTCAGTAGCCTAGCTCTTCAACCATGTCTTGCCCCATTATATTATAAAAGAATTTTGAAAGATTGGCTTCACCTCTGAAATTGTGAAAGTTGAGGAAAAGTTTCCTTGTTTTTAGTTTGTACACATTATAATTACTAGTATCCAAAAATATGTACTTTTTTATGTCTTTTACTTCAACTACAGAAACAAAAGTGTCTTTAATAGTATGCCACATCCTATTCTCACTTGTGTACTTATTGTTCATTAGATTTTTCTCATTCATTTGTGCCTTTGATCACTTGTACCTATTTTTTGGTAACAAATTAAAATAGATTATAACTTTGATTTCATATTGGGCAAAATGTGTTAGTTTTTTGTTGCTGAGTAAAGTGGGTTTTCTTTATTTATTTTATGTTTGGGTCATTTTACTTACTTTTCAGTTGCACATTAAAATATATTAGAATTTCAATTCAACATTCAATCACAATGTGTATCAAGTTTTTGGTTTGTAAATTTTGTGATGTTCCTTAAAAAAAAAAGTTCAGCCCATAAAAAATCTTGAAAACATTTATAAAACAAACAAAGACATTTGAAGACAAAAATGAAAGGAGTTTTTCATTCACAAAATGTTCATCAATTGTCAAAATTGATCATGTTTCTAATTAACTAAGGATAGATATAAACATTCATCCAATTTAACTAGCAAAATAATACCCTCCAAAATGCGGGGTACCCACAAAATACCAAGATTGATTCAGCCTTATGTCTGAAACACTCCAATGTCATGCTTCCTTGAGACATAGGTAGCTACAACAGAAGTCCAACAAACAACCACTAACGTTTTTGGAAGTTGAGGAACCTGATTGTCAATGCAAATACCAGCCAGAACAGGCAGACAAAGCCAATCAACACAGCTGCACATACACCCACCATTGAGTGTTTGTAATTGAAATACGAGTGTAAGTAACCTTGGACAGTTGTTTGACCAAAGCCCGGCGCACTGATATTTGTAGTTATATCACCCAATTGAGATGCCACTAAACCATACAGAGTCCATGCCATTGGACTGAGATAGTAGTACCATTTCCACCATGGAGGTATCCTCTGCCAAGATTCACACAAACTCAAGTTGTAAGACTTTCCAAAATCCATTATGTGTTCTAGTTTGTAATGCTCAGTTTGAAAACTGCAATTTGCAGTTGAATAAATAAATTTGACTGTACAAAAAAAACTGACCCTTCTAAAGAATTTGTCAAACACGTGAAAAACATGCTCAGGGTTTAGTATACCACAAAGGGGTATGTGCACTTACAGTCACAGGGATGAGGAAACCACAGAAAAGGTTCCAAAGTGAATAGAAAAAAGTTGATATTATCGCTGCCAATTGCTGTGATGGCGTTAGTCCAATAACCATCATGCCATAGAAAGTGAAGTAACAGAAAGTCAAGAACATGAACAGCAGATACCAGAAAAACTTAGCTGCAACCACACCCCAACCACAGCACATGTTTTTTTACTTGTAACAATCCTGATTGTATCAGCTGGAAAGTGCATTGATAGTTAAACATTTTCTTTTCCTTTAGGCAGAGAAAAATAGAATTAAATCAACACTGCTGCTTCAGTCTCTCAGAAGCACATGTGATCTCTCTACTTTGCAATATTTAGTCTTGAATACTACAAAAAGCCTCAAACTGAATATTACCATTTCAAGTATGTGCTCAGAGACATGAACTTCTACCCTAAACAAATCACAAGGACAACTTTTGGTGGAGTGGAGATACCTGCAGTCCATTGAAAGTTGATCATTGCGTATGTGATAGTCGAGTAAACGATTGCCTGAGCCAAAATGTATGGAATCTCTACAAGACCCTGCACGGTAGAGGAAGTCTGGTCAATGATCACAAAATAATTCCTAAGAAACAAGTATGAATGTGATCAACATAACCAAGAATCAAAACCCACATGGGCAAGTTACTGTGAGCACAATGTGCACACATCATGTACTTGATGCAAACATTTGAAGGTGCATGGGTTTCATCTTCAGATTGTGAGCTGAAGACATTGCCATGGTGTCCCAGTGCACCTTCATAACAATGACACTGTTATAAGTAACTTGAGTGTCTGAACTTTTGTTTGTACCTGAGCAATCGCATAAGGCATAGGGGCATACATGCCAGCTGCTCTCTCTCTGTAGAAAACTGATCTCTCCACTGCCACTATAGGTTGCACAGTGGATGCATTTGTTATCCCCAAGAAGATCACAGTAGCATACAAGGCTCCCATCACATTTAATATATCCTGTTGTGTTTCCCTGTATTCATGAATCGAGCTACACAAATTCAGCATGAAAGCCACAGAAAACCTATAGCACAGCCCTAGGCAGCTTTGGAAAGACGGAATGAAAACAATCCCTTCTGGAATCTTGAAATGTGGGGTGAGAAAACAAGACTTGATCATGGCATGAAAACCATTGAATCAACTAGACAGAATATACAGTGGGAAACCCTATACCAATGTTTCAGCCTTTTTTCAACATGAAGAATTTGCCAACAGATAGTACAAGCTCAAGGAAAACCTTGAATCGGCTACAGGTGTTAGGGAAGACTAATTCCTAAATTACCTTTTGGAGCCAAGGTTCCAGAAAGCTGTCCCCAAAATCAATGCACAAACTGTGCTGTAGAAAAAGCGAACAGCATTGTAATTTGGGTTCCGCCAGTATGACACCTCTTGTTTCCACAATGCTGCCTGGACTTGAGTCAGGAAACTTCGAGAAAACTGAGAAGAAAATTCCAGGTCATGTGACCCAGGCGCTGGGACATTCAATTCCTTGATCACAGCCTCAGTTCTCCTGCAATTATCAAAACAATAATGTGTTCTATTGCATCAACATTGTAGACTGAAAAAGCTTTCATTGGAGCTGAATAGTTAAAATCTTTGTATCACTAGATTCTCCAGTGGTGGTGCTCTTCATGACAAATTCACCTGATCTACAAGGCATGTCAGATTCTGTGTTGCAAGAGATTCTGCAAGACTTACTGGTACAAGTCTGAATTTCTGTAAATGTCAGCAAAGTCATGGCCAATTCTGATCTCTGCTGCTGGTGTAGTGACCTCCAGCATCCATGTCGCTGGATTATATCCTTCTCTTATGGGTGGAACACCATCAATTGCCTGCTCACGATGATGGATAACCATCCACAACCCCACTCATTTTCACTCTTGGAAATGAGAATCAACATACTAATCTAAGACTACAAATTCAACAGCAAAATGTATGCATTGATCCTCCAGAATATTATGTTGTGTGGTCCATTGTTGAAGATAAAGCGACAACAAGTCCGTATAGATGATGGTGAAATATTGTACCTGAAAATAATCAACCAAGTATTTTGATCGGAGCCCAAGCAGACCAGCATAGATCACTTCCCCCCCGCGTTTCATTAACAGAAGCTGCATGGCATGGATATCAATCTTTAAAGAACGAAGAAATTTCACAAGCAGTGCAACAAAGTCAAGCTCTCAAATCATCACAACAGTAAATCCTAGTACTATCCTAGTTCTCACTAATCAGCAATGATTACCTGGAGAAAGCACTCAGAAAAGAGAGAGGGATGGCCTGGACAAAGGAATCAGAAAAAGAGAGAAGGGTTGCATGGTCAAAGAACTCAGAAACATGAGAGTCAGCATTGACATCTATCTTCACAGGACAAATTGTCTCAAGCAAATGTAGCAAAAATTTATTGAAATTGAGGATCATTGCAAACCTCATCAAAAGCCTCAAAGATGTTGATGCTTGGCTGATGTATAGTGCAAACCACAGTCCTCCCTGTATCCACAGTATTTCGGACAGTACGCATGACAATTGCTGCAGCTCGAGCATCCAGTCCTGATGTAGGCTCATCCATGAATATAATTGAAGGATTGGCCACCAGTTCTACAGCGATTGTGAGTCGCTTCCTCTGCTCTGTTGACAGCCCAGTTCTGCCAGGAAGTCCAACTAAAGCTTTCCTCAAAGTCGTGAGCTCCACCAGGTCCATAACCTCATTCACAAAAGTCTACCAAAAAAATTCAATACAGTGAGTTCAAAAACTATTCAAAGTATGCATATCTCAAGTACAGCATTGCAATATACTTTGATTATGTTTGCAGAAGCTCATATGCAAGATTGAACTAGAATATACATCATTAAGAATTGTAATTTCAGGAAAACAGACATGAAATCTTCACAAGTCTTACCTCCCGAGTTGCATGATCAACTTCCTTTGGGAGCCGCAGCCAGGAGGAATATCTTAAAGACTCTTCAACTGTAACTTGTGGAGAATGAATGTCAGTCTGCTCAACATAACCTGAGATGCGTGCATATGTTTCCTGTTTTTTGGGATATCCTGAAACCCTGATATCCCCTTCAATGTATCCACCTGTCTTCCTTCCAGCAAGAACATCCATCAATGTGGTTTTCCCTGCTCCACTGACTCCCACTAATGCTGTAAGCACACCCGGCCTGAATGCACCACTAATATTGTGCAGAAGCTGCAGCTTGTCAGATGTCACACCCTCCCCCTTCATAGCCTGCAAGGGTGCCACAATAGATGCTGTATATTAGCAACTAAGAAATCACGTGAAAACAATATTGCCAGTTCTAGATTCCTATGCTTTGCTACAGTTCCAAAGAAGCCTGATTTTCCACAGGTCTGGCTTCTTGAGAGCACTCTGAAAGAGTGAAATGATGTTACTGGTACTCAAGGAACATGTATGAAATGTAGTTCCAAGCATCTACAATGCATTCATGAGCTCTGCATTCAATGTGATTCACTGAAAAGACACTTACCTTCGGCATATCAACATAGTAGCAAACATTGTGGAATGTCAATGACTGTGGCTCAAAGGGCAAGATCATGCCCTTCTGTGCCTGGATCTCACCCTCCTGTTGGATGTCATCAACATCGACAGATGTTTCTTGCACATCATTGTGCCTCCATGATGGAACAACTCCCATTTGAATTCCATCTAATAGCCAACAAACACATTCAGAACTCAGCACCAAACTGATAACCACATTATACAGGCTCCAAGAAACACAAACTTATACAGAACATTGATCATCAATGGTAAAGCCATTACTACCAAAGTCATCCCCCACCCCAACTCCCAGGCCCCAACTAGGGTAGTGTTCATCATTCTGTTGCCCTCTCATTACCCCATAAGTCTTCCTCAAACCTCTCTAGCTTTATCTGAGGTATAGGGGTACAAGATCTATAACAGCAAGGTGAGAGAAAGCACAGACTTTCTATGAGTACAGTCTACTGCAATGACCAAAAACTATTACTGCTGATTGTGTACCTGCTCCAACTCCATTGTGCACAGCAGAAGATGATGATGATGATGACATGCTTTTCTCCCTATTTGAAACAGCAGCTTGATTCTCCACTTTTTCCATCAGAACTTCTTCTTGTACTAATGCTTGCGGCCTGCCCAGAGCTGATCAAACAAAGTACAAACCCTCATTGTGAACAACAAATCTCCAAAGTTCCTGCCTGTGACAAAGCTCCAGATGATGGAAAAAATAATCATGAGCAATCAAAACATGTGGAGAGCTTGATCACACAAAACATAATGTCTTAAGTCAAGTGAAGAAAACTTACGTGGAAAATATTGCAAAGCAAAGGTCATAATAAAATTGAAGAGAAAAATGTAGCCAATGAGTGCAGCAACACCGATCCAGTACCAGTATCCCCTCATGAAAAGCCCTCTTGATTTAAGTATGGTGTTGCCCAATGCATTCTGCAAAGTGAATTCCAGCAATTTTGTTGTCCATCACTTCACACCAAGCACTCCTCCTAGACTATGACAACAATATGTGTGACAGCCATCATGAAAGCATTCTTTGCAATGGATTTTACAACTGAAGAAGGGGTTCTCAAAGACACACCATCTTCCATCTGGGGGCAAGAAACTCGTTTACAGCAATGGCATTTTGAGCATACATGAGAGGTGATATCCAATAGCCCCATATCCACCACGGATGTATATCCGCTGCATCACCAAATTTGCTGCAAATGAGTCCCAGAATCATCTGCACATTCTGCAAAGTAGCTACTTGGTTTGATCAACCTAACATCTTCTCTACATGAATTTGGCAACCCAGGAAACCAAGACCTGCCTCCTCCTTAGTCCAAATCCCACAGACTTTCTCCCCAATCTTATCCAATATGATGAAGAAGCATGCCAATTAATGCTTTGCTATATCAAGTCTACCTCCAAGAAATGCATCTGTCAATGAGTGGAGAAGACAATGAGAAGGGCTATGCATTTCTTACGTCTAGCAAGGATGAAACCACCAAGTATGAACACAACCAAAACTGCAAAGAAACCAAACGTGTTAGCAATGACCATGTTCCGTGAAAGGGCCCCAATCATCCGGAAAAGTGCAATTCCCATCTGATGTAGCAAAAATAGCACGAGAATGTACCGGAAGAACCTGCAACAATTGAAGAAATGAGATTTGTATATTAATTCGCTGCAATAGCTGCTGTGCAGTAGAAGCCTTGAATCTATGTCCAGACCAAACTAGACCACACAACCGAGGGGAGGGGGGGAGAGAACACTACCTCACCTGCCAGGCTCATAAGCAAAACCAATCACATAATAAACAATGCTGGACCAAATGATCGATTCAGCAATTGAATATGGAAGTCTCAACAGCCAGCTTGGAACTGTGAATGCCCAGCTAGGATAGAACATATTATCACGTTGCTTGTAGAGAACAGGAAGTCGAGCCACCGTCATTGATATCTCAGATAAACCATTGAACATCATGTGTACCAGTGAATAGAAAAGTGCACCCAAGTACAGAGAACCATAAATCTGATTTGTTGGATGCAATCTTGTCCGGAAGAATACTGTGGCAGTTATGATTGCCATAAACCCTACCTGTATAATTGAAACCCAAAAATTAATTTTGTTGCTTGGACAAATGAACATAGCATCCAACTAGCCCACCTCAAGCAGTCTAACTAAGGGTCTTACAATCAGCAAATTGACAAGCATGTCACGAAGAGAGACAGAGATTTTGTGAAATAAGATTTCAATCTTTGCTGCAAACCCATGTCAGAGTCATTATTACTAAAGCCAGGTAGCTTGGATCTTAAACCCACCTACCTGACAAGTACGGAAGATATATAGGAATCGATTGCGTTTGATCAGCAACATCTCCCTAGCAGTGCAGGCTTTGAAGAGCTCCCACTTAGATAAAGCATACTTCGTGCAGACAAGAGCTGCAGGATGGCTAGCACTCTTGTCAAAAGGTGTACGTAGGTGAGCTGAAAGCTCCCGTCCAACCTCAAATTCCTTGAAAGCTTCCACCATGGTAGTCACAGGGATGTACTGATAAGGATGCTTGTTGTCAGCCCAATACTGTTCCTGATCCTTCTTTGATGTCACCTGCCCAACTTGCACTTGCACCATGAGATTCATGACAAACACAAAGTCTCTCAACAGCAGCCTCATGGAACATCCAGCCCCCAAAAAGAATCTTGAGCACACTTCATTGACCTGGATGCTGCTCATCAGCTACAGAGCAAAATGCCAGTTGATGAAGTATGGAGACATGGCATAGGTTTTCAGAAACTATGATGGGACCAGAATTTGCTGAGCTGAAAATGAATTCCAGAAAACCACACTGAGCCTACCTCTTGAAGGAAGTCTGCAATGCCTTTGCGTGGTGGAAGTTTGAAACCCAGACTCTCAAAAAACTCCAAAATCCTTTCACGTGGTCCCAGGTAAACAATGTGGCCCTCAGATAAGAGTAGAATATCATCAAATAACTCAAAAGTCTCAGGGGCAGGCTGAAGAAGAGCCATCAACACCGTTCCATCCAACAAATGCACAACGTTGCGAGTACACTTGACAATCTGATATGTTGTTGAACTATCCAAACCCGTTGAAATTTCATCCATGAACAATGTCTTCTTTGCACCAGCAACCATTTCACCTATGGAAGATCAAGAACATAATTGGGATGATAATGAAATGAAACATTGTATAATCTTAAGCATCAACATATCAGATTTGTTGGCACACATCAAACATCAATTCCACTATTTACAATATGAGGATTTATATGGATCTCATAAATGTAATTAGGTCAAACTTCAGTCTTCACTGCAACTGAGTCTCCTAATTATCTACAAATGTTTTACAAGATCTGGAGGCAAAGAATTCACCTGTAGTTACACGTTTCCTCTGTCCCCCTGAAATGCCACGAAGCATCTCACTGCCCACAACTGTATCAGCACAGATGTCAAGGCCAAGGATTTTCATTAGGTAGTCTGTAGTGAGACTGTGCTTTCCTCCTTGTACTGCTGTTGCCTAGAATACACATACAAAAGGAGATCAGTCAGAAACAGAACCTAATATTATAGTCTTTTTTTAACAGAAAATTCTTGTACACTCCACCAAGATGATTTCCAAGCTTTCATGAACAGAATATTGTATAATGCACTCCTCTGATGACATTGCTGATAACACCACATTGAGCATTTTTGTGCTGAAAGAATTATGCACAACCCACCTTCATGTAGGCATCAATGTCTGGATCTGGGTGAATATTTTGCTCCTTTTCCCTCTTGACAAGCTCTCTTAGAAGATCTGTGAAAGAAGAAATCAGCAAGAACAAGTGCTATTTTAAGAACTCCATTACGTAAAACACAAACCGGCCCAAAATCTTGACAATCTCAGGACACAAGTTGAAGTAATAATAACCACCACTTGAAGCAGGGATACAGACACACATACCAGGTTTGTAACCCGCTCCTTGGCATCGAGCTGCAAAATCAAAGGTCTCACGTACAGTAAACTCTCCAATATGGTTATCAAATTGACTGATGTATGCAGATGTCCTTTGAGGCACAAACTCATTGAGTGAATGACCATTGTAGGTGATTGTTCCTGTGCTCTACAACACCAAAGTCCACCAAAACCCAACAATTTATGAACTTGTATTAAATACTGCTGAAATAATATTTGATCTGACAAGAAACTTGGCACTTTCTAATTTATGCATCCACTATGACAAACTCAGTGTTAAAATTATCAATCTGATACTCCACTAATGAACTCAGCTGTGGACCTCGATTGGAAAACAATTTTATGATCTAATCTTGAAGAAGCTTTGTTTGGGTAATCAATGGCTCAACCTGGCAAACAATCAAAACTATAAAACTAATTCGTTTGTTTCATTTAGAAACTGTTGAGGTGTCATGAATTCACCCTCCAAAAGCCATAGGCAGGAGGAATGGGTTTCACCTCCAGATCTGCATCAAGCTTGCCAGCCAAAGCAAGCAGGAGGGTGGATTTGCCAGCACCTGGAGGGCCAAGCAGCAAAGTCATCCTGGCATGTTCCAACAAGCAAGCAATAGAGATTTTTCAGAAAACTTGATGTCAAATAATTTGTTGTCATACATGTGCTGCTAGATTCCACTGTGCATCATCAATGATAATTCGTAAGCTGCAAGAGAGCTCTAAGCAATCCAGCAACAAGATCTCAATCCTGCACCAATTTCACAAACATTGCAGAGTTCCAAGAAGGAAACTAGAACTGCATGGTGAACACCAAACACAAAGTTTTGGAAACTCGCCTTCCAGGTCGAATAACACCACTGACAGCATGCAAAATAGGGAACTCTCGCTTCTTTTGTGGCAAAAGCTTCAATTTTGCCAAGAGACCCTGCAGCATGGACAAAAGAAATGTTTTCAATTCTTATTCCTAAAAAATACATAGTAATCCTGAGCTCAATGAATCTTGAGCATGAACAAGTTTCACATATGATCATGACCCGGTTTGAAGCTGACTAAATTTTCAGCTTTCTCAGAGGGGCTCAAAGCTACAAACTACAAACTTGTAAGTCAAAGAAGTCAAAATTTAGCACAAACAGTCTTAGAATGCAAAATTCACCTCCACAATGTTTCGGTAGAAGTTGAGGATTGTTGGCAATGCGCGGGTTCCCACGTAGACTTGAGCATTGACAGACAAATTTTGGAACCGAACCTCGACAGTAGGCTGCTGTACACCAACCCTGCACACAACAAACCAAAATTGCCATGATGCGCACACAGCTCAGATTGACATCATGGGTCCAGAGATTCTCGAGGTGCACACTTCCTTGTACAAGGCAATGTTTTCAAAGGTTTTGATGTCTTTCTGAGCACACTAGGGACTCTGGAGAGAACAATAACAAAAACTTGAGAAAGAACACTACAGCCATGACTGCAGCTTGCTAGCAAGTATGACTCCATTGAAGCTAGTAAGATTTATGTTGAATTCACCGTATCTTAATAGTTTCAATGCTCAAAGATTTTATGCAAATAAAAAATCCTTGAGTCTTACCGTTGAAGACGTTGTCTGATACGGTTAAGGAGACGCTCATTGTCCTGTTCGTCAGTTGCAAGAGCCTTCTCCACGAGATTCTGGCGTTGTCTTTGTCCTAGCTTTCTGACATCCACAGGCACGCTCGGGTCCGTGCTGCCTTGCTTGGAAGGCGACTCCTGCAGAATTGCAGTATGGAATCTGTTGTAGGTGGGTAGCTTCTCCAGAGCAGCCCATTTCAGCGCTTCTTGGTCGTCTTCCTCGGTTTCAGTGCTAGATCGCCTGAACGCTACCTGCCCCTCGCCAGTGTCGTGCCATATCCTCGACCCGCCGCGCTTTCTCTCGAACCATAGATCCACCTCCGGCACTACTGCTTGCGCCATTTATGTATCGGTCCGAGAGCTCCTCTTCTCTCTCAAAACAAGTGTACTCTTCTTTCTACCACCTCCTTCAACAACAACTTACTCTCTCTCTCTGTCTCTCTGTCTCTCTGTCTCTCTCTCTCTCTCTCTCTCTCTCGCTCGATCCACTTTCTCCAACAACAAAATTGTTCTATCTCAAAACGAAATTCCTCCAAGCTCTCTGCAATTAACTGCTATTGGTCCCTTTTCTTGATCAAACAATTGGGGACCAACTCTGAAAATTCAATTCACCACAATAGTAGTGAACTGTACGAGCAAGGCTCCAGAGAAAACAAAAGAAAGCGATGCTGCAATCTCTACAATTCACCAAAACTCGTCAATTCAATTCCAAACAAACCACCGCTCTCCAAGCACTAAAATTGCGCACAAACCAGAACACCATGCAATCTTTCTTGAACAGTTTTTTCCGAGCACGATGCGTCCTTGCTCCGACAGCCACAGGCAGTGCGAGGAAGAACTGGAGAAGCCGAAGAGGAGCCGGTCCTTGTATAGGTACATGACATTCCGCCCATTTCCTGCGAAACGGGCTGGAGCATTACGTATGTAGTTTCCAGGGTGCACATTCCGATCGTGGAATACACAAGCGGTTCCGACGACTCCGGAATCCGAAGAGCAGTGTTTTTTGTCTTTTTAGGAATTGTTTTTGGTAGCCGAAGTGGTGATCGTCCGTAGCAAGATGTCGAAAAAGTGGCGATCATCCCTAGGAAAATTTAGCCAAATCTGGCTATAAATCAGATATGAAGTACAAACCATTAATAGGGTTTACGGTTTAGGGTGCGAACCCCTTCTATATTTTTGGCTACACACTGAAAACCAAATTTAAGAATCTGGCGATTTGTTTCCTTTTTCCCTCACTTTTGGCTATTGAAAACCTCTAGAATCACTTAATTTTCGAATTTTTAATTTTGGAGTTTCGCTTTTTTGCTGAAATCTCGCCAATTCCCAGAAAAAAAAGGCTATAGTGCTGAATCCTCGTGCCACGATTGCCTGTCGATTCCGCCTGGATTTCTCAGTGCCTATGAACTTCGTGACATTTCGGATTGGAATTTGGTAGTGGCGGTTTTGTCCTCTGGGCTAGGCTTACGTGGCCTTTTGGAGTCATTCGGCCCTTGGGTTCGGGACCCACTGAATTAGGGCCAAGTTTTTGAAAATGGGCACATCACAGATGACGTCATCCATAGGTCTGAAGTCTGAACGTGTACCTATGTGGACGGAAATAAGGGAAATTTGATATTCTTCAATTTTATTTAATTTTTGTGACCAGATGGATTTTCTACATCTTTCATCCATTTGGACTCATTGTTCCGTTGGGTCACCGGGCAGATGAAGCTGCAAACTGCCCCCAACAGGGCAGCTTTGAAAACTTGTAGCCACCTTGGTAACTCAAGGCATTGGTTTAGTTAGGCATTTTGGGGAGGCTTACTTGGCAGCAGAAGTCTTTTTTTCTTTTTTTTAAAATTTCTTTCTCCTTTTTCCCTTTTTTTTTTCTTTTTTTATTTTTCCCAGACCCACAAGGCTTGGCTTAGAGGAGCTGACCTGAAATAACAGATGAATCATTTATGCCAAAAATGGAAAAATAATTTTTTTTTAAAATCGGA
>Ga0209208_10001082_pt1 | contig 37932 bp, 32 predicted proteins | sample S1TSphfallax_3_FD_187694 | JGI IMG/M metagenome (GOLD analysis project Ga0209208, IMG submission 187694) | Host-associated microbial communities from peat moss isolated from Minnesota, USA - S1T2_Fd - Sphagnum fallax MG (SPAdes) (version 2) | ecosystem: Host-associated > Plants > Peat moss >...
CATACATGCTGATGGTCCCTGAACAAGTGAGAAACTCTCACTTTTTTTCATACTAGTTTTTGTTTCTTCAGTTTAGTTCAACCCTTTTCTGTTGTCTCTTGTTCCTGCTTCTATAATTCCTGATATCTGGAAGTTTTTCTTTCACTTCAAGGAAAAGCTTGTAAACCTTTTCTGGCTTTACTGATGGTGAGTATGGAAATTTCTTGATTCTCAATTTCTTGATTCCAACCTTGCCTTCCATTACTGGACAGTTTTCTAACAGAAAAGCATAAGCTTTCTCAGGATTAATCCAGGTAGGACCTTAACCTTGTCCCTTATTATCATACGCCAAATCCCTAACCTTGTACCTGTTGGCCTGTATCCAAAGTTTTCTGCCGCACAACTTAAAATCTTAAACCCTAAACCCATGTATTATGTACATCTTATATCTAGTCCCAAACCCTTAACCCTGTGTTGTATAACTTGAATGCACACAAGCCTAAATCCTATACCCTAAACCATGTGCCTTAAAAGTCCATAAATTGTATTTCTTATCCCCAAATTTGATGCAATAACACAGACCTTAGCCCTTACATCCTAAATTCAAAACCTAATTCTTATGCCTTCAATCTGAAACCTTAAAACTCCATATCATGTATCAAATGTATCTTTTGTCCTCAATCTTAAACTCCATGTCGCATATCAAAATCCTCTACAACTTAATTGTTAGATCTTATGTTTTTCAACCTTAACCTTATGTGTTACTTTAACCTAAACCTTGTACATACTTCATCATTTATCTATAATCAAAATTGTTGAACATTTAGAGTTGGGGTTTTAAGGTGTTAGGTTTGTGGGTAAAAGTAAGTTGGACATTGGTCATAAAGTTTAGGGATTAGGGTATAAGAAATGTGGTCTTTGATGTAAAATATGAAAAAAATAGGGCCTATGACCTTAATGTATAGGAAATAATGTTTCCGTTTTGCAGATTATGATTTAGGGTCTAAGCCCTCAAAGCCTAAGGCCTTATGCACTGTTTAGATGGGCGTTTAAAAAATTTGCTTACATTGAGTTTTTCGATGGTGAAACAAATGTCAAATCAATAGGAATGTTTAAAGACCATCAATTTTGGTGATGCACAAAATATTTTACCCCATCAAAATAAATGGCTACACATGGTTAGTGCATCTATATCCTTAATAGCTTAAACCTAACATTGGCCACACCTCCCCCATTTTTTTTGAGATTAAAAAATGTATGTCAATTACCTCCAATACATCACAACCAATTTTTTCCTTGCACATTCAATGTGTAATAGGTTGTGTATGTGCACTACAAGAAAAATCCTTTTTCTTATTCTGCCCAACACGGCACAATCAAATAAAATATACAAGTTAGATGACAAAAAAGAAACATGCAAGAAGCCCATAAAGGTGTACATCAAATATGTGTGGTAGGTGTACATAATCTACATAGGAAAAGCATGTTAGACAATTTTTTAGTTTATTGGGAACTAATTCAAACAACATTTGATAAGTTTATTCATAATTTTGGCCTCGTGGCCTTAGGCATCACATGATTACCCTAGACAAAGGGTAGAAAGCATAAAAGAGGCATGTTCCCAAATTCATTATAACTATGTCAATCACCAATCCATAAGTAACGTTGGCCTCATGGCCTCCTTGGGCATCATATGATTACTCTTGACAAAGGGTAGAAAGTAGAAACGAGGCATCTTCCCAAATTCATCATAACTATGTCAATCACCAATCCATAGTAATGTTGGCCTCATGGCCTGAGGCATCATGTGATTCCCCAAAACGACTGGCACTTCCCAAATTCATCATAACTACACCAATCACCTTGGTGGAAAGGGTTTACTTACCTCTATTATCAAATGGTCCCATCCACATTGGTGCTAATTGTAGCATGTTCTCCCCCTGATCCCCCAATGTTCCCAGACATGATATTGTTGGATTGGTGTGATACAGGCAAGCTGTCTCACCCCTTGGAATCCAAATGCTATGGGTAAAAGCCCACTTGAAAAATAATAGATTAGCATATCAAATGCCCTTGAAGTAACTATCTTCATGAGACATCTAGAGCAGTTTTTTTGGGCCAAATTTCATCACTTTGTAACAATAAAAGGAGTGGGGGCTTTGAATCCTATAAAGGAGTTTTCTTTGGGAAAAAGTTGCACAAAGTCACCACTCAATTGAACTTTATGGCCATCTCTAGCACAAATAGCATGATGTGCGCACCAAGTCTCATTGAATTCCTTAACGAAGGCTTGCTAAGTAGTGGGTGACCTCACAATCTCATTCAAGGTCCTAGCCCACTCTAGCCTACCATAATCCATTAGGCCTTCCCAAATACCTTACCCTAAGGTCTGTTTTGTCATTAAATAATCCACAAAATAGTGAAATGAAAATTTGTATAAATAGTGTTGACATGTTGAAAATCATCATAATTATCATAGGTTACACTATAAAATAATTTCATTCCTCATATCATAATATTATAATAGATGAAGGAAAAGATTATAATTTCAAAAAAAATTAAATCATTTTTTGAAAAAGAAAATTATTTGTTGACCCTAGGTTACGGTACATCTATTGTATTTCTTGTCAAACCATCAACGATTGTTGAAACATAGCTCGTTCCTCTCAATCCAACCAAATAGTAACCCCATATAGTAGTGTACATGTTGACCAACAACATTCGACTTTCTTTGACAACCTCTTGTTAGATAGACAATGTTTCATGTGTAGGCCTTTCCATTGCCTTTCTATGTTTGGGGAAATTTCAATCAATGCAAAAATGTGAATGCCCATGACTAGGCCTTTCATAGTTTTTTACATTTTCAAAATATGTTTTAAATGGTTTTTGATGTGTTATGATTGCATGATAGTGATTACCTCAATCCTTGGATTTGCCTTTGTTCTCCATTTGTTGATTACAAGAGTTTTTTTTGCCATAGGGACTAGATGAATCATGCATTGTTTTTCGTTTTGATTTTCAACCAAAGATCATGCCAATTTGGTTTGAGATCTCAAGGGAGGATTGGGTCCCATTTCTTTGGTGTGGTCTTGGTCAAAGTTTGTTGACCATTGATTAGTTTCCCCCCTATCTTGACCATGTATTCTATGAGGGCATGTAATTTGATGTAAGTATATTATTATTTATGTAATTATTTATGGGTTAAGTTTGGTAATTTACTTGGTGGTTGGATTTCATAATATAATTATGGTTTGATCATAAATTCAATTGATGTGCATGGACTCACACATGATAATTTATGTAAAAAAAAAAACTTTGTTACATTAATGTGCATGTTGAATCATATTCAGAGCCATGTGATGTGTAAACATTAAGAATTTTTTTGTTTGGTTTCATTTTGGTTAATGGAAGTGGATGTTTGTGACCTTTAAAAATACTTGCACTTAATGAAAACAAGTTGTTGTTTGAGTGTAAAGTTACATGGAATAAAATTGTGAAAGAAATTGAAATTTTAGTCTTGAAAAGTTTTGACATAATTTGTGTGTGGGTCCATTCATGATTGAGGTACCATAAAGGAGTGTCTAACTAAAAAAAGACTACAAAGGATAACTTTGGATTTTTTTTAATCTTACATTATTATAATTGTAGTGGATTGTTGTATGCCAATAAATAAAATGATTTTTTAAAATTTTTAAAAAAATTTACAAAATTTGGAAAATATGTAAATGTCATATAAATGAGTTTTATAATATAAAGTAATCAAGTGTCTAAAGTACATTTTAAAAAAGGGAATCAAAGTAATGCATAAATCATATATTTGATTTCAAATTTTTTATACAACAAAAACATGCCCCCTTTTATGAAAGTACATGCTCATTAAATGAACTTGATGAAAAACCATATGAAACAAAAAATTCAAAATTTTGAAAAAAAAAGGCTGCAAGGCAAAAGATTCATTTTTTAAACCATTTGATGAAACAATTAAATTTAATGGATTCAAAATGTTTAGCTTTAGATACAAATCACATGTGCATGAAATTATCTTGCCAAAAAACATGTTTGGTTTTACATTAAAACTCATTTGGGATTTTCAAAAAAATTCTATGTTTTTGGCATTAAACCAAAATATTCATACATAACTATGTATGAATGTGAAAAATCACCATTAACACATGAATTATCTTATATTGGAATATTAAAATTTTCTCACATAAGTTTCTTTCATGTATATGTTATTTGTAAAAAATGGTTTAAAAAAATCTTTAAGTTTTTTTCCTTTTTTGTTACCCCAACTATATATGAACCTATGTGTGAAATCTATGGTAAGAGAATGGTGTGGCATATTAGTTATACATAGAAAATAGAAAGGTGATAGAATATTTATGCAAACAAGAACATAAATTTCCATAATTATGTAATAAACATACATAGTTTCGATCTTAAACCCGCTTTTGATCTACATCTTTTGGTTCCATAACTAGGACCTAAGTCTATGTTTTAAATATGTTGTGAAACTTAGTTTTGTTGTTAAAAGTTTGATAGAAAAGAAATATATATTTATTTTGTTTTAGAATGTGAGATGCAATGTGTGACTTGTTTATTCCTAAATCATGGACAAAAGTGACAACATGGGTTGAGGAGATTCAGCTTGTGGCAATGGAAATCACAAAATGCAAGTCAAGTCAAATTTTGTGCACAATTGAATGCATAAAATAACATCATGAATACCAAAAAAAGAGTCATTTTATTTTACCCCAAGTTTACTTTTAGATTTTGAATGTAATATTAAGCACGAACTAAAAGGGAAAAAAAGTGGCACATGTCAAGCCATATGAGAAAATGTATATAAAATATCTACAAAAAATAATAGGCGTTCATAAATAAGTTCATACTTGTTAGACTTTGTTGAAACCTTGAAACTTTTTTGTTTTTGATGTAAAAAATGTTGTAGGTTTTTGAGAAGAAACAAAATAAATATATGTATTTCTAGGACTAGTGTTTAAAATAAAACACTAATGTTAACGTAAGGAGAGGCTTATGATTCACCTAGCACATAATTTTCAAAAGATAGGCAACAGACCCCATCACTAACATTAGAAGTTGTTGGGCTAAGTTCACATGTTGAAAGATTTATTGAAAGACTCATTGAAAAGCCTAGAACTATAGGTGAACCAAAAGAGTTAGTGTCATAACTACATAGACAACACAAAAAATATGGGCCCCAAGTCAACTTTAAACATGCAAAGCAACACCAAAGGGTGATCACACCAAAACAACATTTACTCACTTGGCTTAACAAGAAGGATGCAATTCCAAATTATGCCAAAACCAATAATTTTCATGTCATGTGAAGTGGAGGCGTCATTGATATTCATGATGGTTGTGATTTTGTAAATGTTGTCTTTCAATACATGCATTTAAAGAGGATAATTGCAGGGTTGGAGATGTCTGGTCTTTTTAAAGAGCTGCACCAAAATGTTAAATTTTTTTTATTACAAGTGCAATTTGAACCATTGGGAGTTTTTTTGTTCATGAGGAGAGCCTTTGAAAGTTAAGTGATAGTTAATAAAAGGGAACTAATAAGCTTGATGTGTTTTTTTATCTTTTAGAAGAAAAGATAAAATAAAAAATCAACATGGTTAATCCAATTTTTAAGGGAAACAAGGGTGAAGGCTTTGAAGTATTTTTAAAAGAATAGAAGAGAATTTGTAATGGTATTGGCTTAGAACAATTGTAAAATGGTTTAATTTCTTTGTTGAATTTTTAAAGGGTATAACATCACATTGGTTTGAGCAACAAACAAAAACATTGACGAAATCATAGAATGACATAACTGAGGCCCTTGTGAAAGAGTTTTTTATGAAAAATGTCTACCAAAACTTAATACTTGAACTGAATGAAAAAATATAAGGAGGAAACAATGACATTGCAAAATAAACTCTAAGGGTGTTTTAGGGCACAATGAATTGATTTATTTTTTATTAGATTCAATGCATTGGTGTTAAAACATTTCACCATTGGTTTGTTGTCAGAACTACGACAACAAGTGAGATATGAATAAACAAAGACGTTTGATGAAATGATGGAGGTGGTTGAAAAGAAAGAAAAGAGAATGGAGGAAGTTTTGCAACCTATTGTGTAATCCATCATCAAAAGCATTTCAATCTCGACTAAATTAAAGTTGCAAAAGCATCCAAAAATGAACTTTCACATGGAATCAGCCATGGAACAAATGATAAATTAATTGAACTAGTTGAGCCTCCATCTACTACAACCAAGGGCCAACAAGAGTAGAAAGTTGGAAGGGGACATGTTAGTAATTAAATGTTACAAATGTCAAAAGATAGGACATTATTAAAAAAAATGTCTAAACTTGCTTATAAAAAAAATGTGAATTTTTCTATTTGAAAGTTTTCTGGAAAAGAGAAGGGCAAAATTTAAGTACATTTAATTGAACTGATGAATGAAAAACAAGAGAAGGTTTTGATGGGTTTGGAAAAGAGCCTCAAAATTTTTGAGGATGTGGTTGATGTCATGGCCCACATTAAACAACTGGTGGAAGACATTGGTCATCATGATGCGAACGTCAAGAGGTTCAAAGAAATGGTGAAAACACCAAAAGAGAAGAAAAATAATCGAAATTGTAGGTTTGGATTCTAAGACTTTGTAATTTCTAGAGATTCCAAACCTTACTTGGTGGTGAAGGATGTGGGATCACAAAAAGCAGACATCACCATTGGATAATTGGTGGCAATGGTGCTATTAGTTTGAAGGGGATTGAAGAAATGGTTATCAACACCTAAAGTAATCTTTAATGGATGATTATGATGGAATCTATAATTGTAGTAATTTAAAATATAGTCCTTTTAAGATTTTTGACAACTTTTGATTCATTATTTTTTATGGGGATCAAAATATAGGGTAAAAAAATGAATGCAATAAGGACTAGGCCTTTTTTGTCTATCGTGGTACATTTTAAAGGTTTTTCACCCACATGGTAATGTTGATGGCCTTACAAGGGCATATGAAGGAGTGGGTGATCTTGTAAAGGATGATGATTTTCCAGATGCAACAATAATGACCATCACTGCAAAAAAAATGTTTAAGGAAAATCAATAAATCATTCAATACCAAGATGGCATGAGGTTTCTAGTTAGAGCCACAAAGGTGGTGCGAACACAAATTATGCACAAAAGTCAAAATTACTCAATAATAGGGGATTAGTTTTACTTCCAAATAAAAGATGGTGTTTTGCGATGAGCCATTGGAAAAGGTGAAACCTCACATCTTTTGTATGAATTTCATGATGGGTTCTATGGAGCCACTTTGTAGGACAAATCATAGTAGAATTTCTTTTGCAAGAAAATTATTACTAACCCACCTTCTTCAAGGATGCCCACAACTATTACAAAAGTTATGATATATGTTAAGTTGATGCACAAGGGTTTATTGTGAATGGCCCTTTACACCCCATATCACCTTTGGGACCTTTTAAAAAATGGGGAGTTGATTTAATGGGGCCATTACTAGTGACTATGAGAGGGCATCCATTCATTATGGTTACCATAGATTACATCACAAAGTTTGCAAAAATATGTGCCTTAAAGTCCTCACCGAAATAATAAATAACATGATTTTTATATGAATGAATATTTACTTGATTTGGGACACCACTCAAAATTGTTTCTAATAATAGTCCCTGATTTTTGAGCGAGGTTGTGAAAAACTTGTTAACATGCCTTGCAATGAAACATAAATATACCACTATGTATAAACCTAACACAAATGGCTTAGTAGAAAAGACCAATAGGACATTGTGATCCATATTGGCAAAAAACGCTGAAATTAATGTGAACATTTGTGCTTGGGATTTCAAGATCCACCATGTTATGTGGGTTTACAAAACCACATACAAAATTGCCACAAGGTATTCACCTTTTTGTTTAACCTATGGGATGGAAGCCTTTCTACCCATTAAGTTGGAAATCATGACCTTACGCACTGCCACAACGATGATAATTCCTTTGGATGAATCCCAACGCCATTAATTATTATAATTTATTGAGTTGGATGAATTACAAATTAAGAGCCTACCAATCCATTGAAGTTTTGCAGGTTCAATAAAAGATTTTTTTTGGTAAGAAGGTGAAAAAAAGGGAGTTCAAAGAAGGTGACCTTGTCATGATGTTTGACACTTGACATCATCGTAAGGCTTACAAAAAATTGTTGCCTGAGTGGTTTGGACCTTTTGTCATTAGTAAGGTGTTTGTAGATAATGGGTTTATGAGTTCAAAAATCTTGATGGGTCAACATATTTAAATCATGTTAATCATGACAAGTTGAAAAAGGTTTTGGATATGTGATTTCAAAGACGAAATTCATAATGATTTTGGAAGTGATGTAATTATATGTAATTAGATTATTACTTATGTAATTACCTATGGATTAAGTTTGATAATTTATTTGGTGGTTGGATTTCATAATATAATCATGGTTTGGTCATAACTTCAATTAATGTACATGACTTTCACATCATAATTCACGTGGAAAAGTCTTACCACATTATTATGCATGGACTCACACATGATAGTTCATGTGGAAAGTCTTTTACACATTAATGCACATGTTGAATCACATGGGGAACCATGTAATGTGTAGATTTAGGAAATTTCTTGTTTAGTTTCCTTTTGGTTAATATATAGGTGGGTGTTTGTGGCCTTTAGAAACACCTTCACTTGATGAAACCAAGTTGTTACATGAGTGCAAAGTTTATGACATAGTTTATGTGTGTGTGAAATCCATAGTAGGAAAATGGTGTGACAAACTAGTTATACATAAAAAATACAAAGGTGAAAAAATATTTGTGCAAACAAGAACATAAATTTCCATAGTTATGTAATAAACATACATGCTTTTGGTCCTAAACCCACTTTTGATCTATAGGCACATGTGACCCCCATTCCCAACATTTTGGGTTGAAATCTAATTTAGCAAGAATCCCATAGAAGAACATGAAAGGTGGTCTATTGGAGCCTTTTATACCTCCCACCACTTGCATGCTCTAAACCTTACCTTGCACTATAATGTAACTTGGGTCCTACTATAATATCTTCAAAATCTTGCCCACTATAAACATATGGACCTCCTTGGGGATGTCAAATGTTTGCATATGTTTTTTACAATTGGGTGTGAATCCTTGAATGGTATAAAAGACTACACTTGGTTGGTCATTATAAATGTTTTCATATATACCCAACCATTCACTTAAGTTTGTATGGCTTTTTGATTGTTGAAGCTCAATCGACCCACAACTAGGTATGTTTGCAATTTGTCATTGGCATAAACATTTTTCATCACTTTTAAAGCCAAACTTGACTTTTGCATGAAAGCGTAATCAATTATACACAACAAATATTTTGAAAAGTTATAATCATATTTTGTGTGTAAACAACATACAAAATAAAAGTATACTAGCATTTTTGAAAATTCTACTTAATTATATTTAAAACATGTGATTTTTTTGTATCATTGATATAAATTTAAAGAATGTGTTCATATTGACCTTTTAAATAAATAATATTTAAAAATTTAATATGTTCACGTTTAGTTTATGATTATTTTACATTTTTCTTAACAAGGATCATGAAGTTTATACTTGGTTATGATTCACCTTTTTATTGTTTCCCATTGTAATAATTTTTTTGTGCTAGTCTCACATGTCTACAATACACCTCAATCCATTATTATGTAGTTTTTATGCCCATAAAATTGAAATTCCAAAGCCGCTTCCTCTATAATATAAATCCTAGCAAATGTTAACATTTTAAATAAAATTTGTAAGCAACAAGGGAGGAAAACTCGTCTCCTTAACCATCACCTTTCAAGCCTTCATTATTCTACCCCATATATTGGAATCACTAGTTGGGTAAGGTTATGGACAAAAACCTATTCAATGTTTGGTGCCCACCTTTAGTTTCTTAAAGGAAAACAATGTTTCAACTTGTACCTAAATCAAATATTCAAATTGGAATATCTAGGTTCAAGGGAATGCATGATCCATTTACATAATGAAACTACCAAAGCCTTTTACAGAGTCATGATACCTAGGCCACCCACCATCTTTGGTGCACACACATCATCCCAACAAACTTTGGTTATTGTGGTGAGTTCAACACCTCCCCATGAGAAGTTATGTAATAAGGCCTTACCTTATTTGAGAGCCTTTTTTGATCTCCCAAACAAAGATGAAGAACCATAATGAAGATGCTAACATTAAATTTACAACAAAGGTTTTACCAACAAGGGGTAGGTGGACTAAAGACTAATATTTGAGTTTTTTTTCAAATGATTTATAAGAAACCATCCATGTCCTTAGTCCCCAAGTCCATTCCAAAAGGAACACTTAGAAACTTAAAAAGTTAATTTTTTGGAATCCACTAGCATGTGAATTTGTTAGCCCAATTAGGCTTGGGCTACCTTTTGTTGCACCAAAATGTAACATTTTTTTCTAGTTGGGTTCTAACCCTGAGGTCTTGAGGAATTGGTTGAAGATGCCGATCACATTGTGAAAGTTATCCTCCATCCCTAACACAATGACTATTGTGTCATTTGCATAGAGAGAGAGAGTTTGTTGGATGTTTGAATTAGGTAGCTTAATCCCTCTTACCTTTCTTGTTTTCACTACTTTCTTGAACATCATATTAAAAATCTCCTTCACTATCAAGAAAAGATAAGGTGTTAAAGGGCAACCTTACTTTACACTTCTATGTACATGGAAATAAGGGGTGATGTTCCCATTGAAACACATTATTGCCTTTGCATCCTTTATTATAAGGTTAACAAAGTTGACAAATTCTTAAGGCATCCTCAATCTCTCCATGACATTAAGTTAAAAAAAACCCAATTGACCTTACTGTAGGCCTTGGCAAAATTTATTTTCAATAGCACCAAAGGTTGGTTGAATGTTTTTGCCCAATCAATTCTTTCATGTGGTAAAAACACATTGTCCAAAATGAATATTAATGATAAAAAGGTTGTTTGGTCATTATTTATAATCTCTAGCAAATGGGGTTATAATTGAAGTTGGAGGGCCTTAACAATGATTTTGTAAGTTAAATTTAGTGAGAGGTTGTTAGTTACTTAGCTTATCACTATCTCCAAATTTGAAAATTAAGGTGATGAGGCCAATGTTGACCCCATTAAGTAACTTCCCTTCCTCCACAGCTCATTGTAACATCTTGTCAAAATATGATTTAATTAGGCATCAAAAGGATCCCATCTAGTCTCAAGGTCCTATACTTAAGCCAAGGTTTTAACTACTTTTTCTAATTGTTTATTTGAAATATGTGCAGCTAAAGTTTCTTTCATTTGATCCATGAGCTTTTATGGCATTGAACTTAACATTCTACGCCCTAATTATTCAACTTCTAAAATAGTTGTTGCATCAACTTGGTGCTGGGTTCAAAATTTGCTACTTTTAACAAAAGATAAATTTTGGTTTTTCTAGTTGTGAAGTAGAACATGAATGTGTTTTTCTTTGCACTTCTATGTAAAACAATTGTGCTGACTGTTTAGAGAATCGTGCACCACATCATGTTCACATGTGCGTGTTAATCAATGACATCAACAACTCCAAGGGTTGCACTATTAGGTAACCCCTTATTTTATTAGGTCCATTGTTGCCTCCACCATCTCTTTGATTATACAAAGATTGTCCTATTTGCATAACTTTCTCCATTGGAGTTGAGGGAGGCTAATGCATCCTTGATGGCTTGTGTTGAACTTCTTGCAATGGCATCTTTCATGTCCTTCAACTTTGCTTCCATCGTCTCCTTATTGAGTTTGTTATTTTATTGCCCAACTCCTTTTTAGTGTGGTAGACAATTAAATTTGTTTGATTCTTTACATCCACTGACTAGGTCCTTCTTTTTCTTATCTTTTCCCTTGATTTTTGTAGTTTCCTTCACCATTCTCCTAACTTTTCAAGCATCAAAACTCAATAAAACAATGAGCACAAGTCGTAAAGCATAAACATGAGTGGGCTATAATCCAAATCTTTGAACTTCTAGAATTGTTGTTATAGAGAACACCATTTAGCCAAAAGAAGACCAAATGTGAATGTTAGAGGGGATGGGGCCCATGAACTTGTGATCTCCGTCTTTTCAAACAACTTGACAGACCAAAAGATCTTTTCTTTCCGCCAGTGAATCCTTGCAAGCTACGTCTTTTATGGGTTTGAACCCAAGTTGGGCTTGGGCCCAAGTAACCCAACCCAACCCAACTATGGTGTGCCATCTAAAGGACTTTGTTAGTAAATTCTGGGTCGTACTTACTTACAATTTGAACACGTACTGAACACGTTTGGCACAAGTGATCCAGCGGATGCCATCTAAAGGACATTGCTGGCAAATTCTTATAGGTAATAAACAGGTTTGGCCCAAGTAATCCAGCCAAGTATGATGGCATCTAAAAGACTATGCTACTCAAGTCATGTATGTGTGCATAAACCTTTTGAGCCGAGAGGTTTTTGTCTAGGTTTAATTTTACATGGCACAATTGCTACACGTAACAGGTTACATACATGGATTATGTATGAGCTTGTGACCGATTGGAATGATCTAGAAACTAACCCAAATCAGATAAAATAAGGAACAATCTTTAGGCAAGGGAGGGCTACGTGAGGTGAGTCAGATTGGGGCTTCACCCTTGTCTAACTCACATTTGCATGAGGTAATAATCCCTTAAGAAAAAGCCTTCCTTATAATTATTTGTGAACACGTTTGGCCCAAGTAATCCACCTAAATATGACGCCATGTATGGAACTATGATACTAAATTTACGCACCTATTTAGGGAATACCTTTGGGCCCAAGTAGTATGGCATCTATTCGACTTTGATTTTTAAATCTGTGTACTTATGTACTAAAACACCTTGGGGTACCATAAAAGTAATCCACCCAGGTATGATGGCATGTAAGTAAGAGACTATGGTAACCCATGTAGGTAAGGAAAGCAATCCACCGACAACCCCACACAAGAAGATAACAAAACGTAGACTATGGTGCTAAACTCAACACAGACTACCCATCACAGAAAAAATGTTGCAAGTGGACATTTTGTTTCGAGGGAAGCCAAAGAATTCTTCCATTGGCCCAAGTGTGAACGGGTGATTTTGTTTTTTGGCACCTACCAATTTTGTGAAAAATGTATTGAAAATATGTAACAAATTCCAGGTTAAAAAAAAGAAAAGAAATGTCAAAAAACCAAAAAAAAATCACCACAATAGCCTATGACATGAATGGGTGCTTAATATTTTTCTACTTTCATATTTTGAATATTGTCAAATTTGGTTAAATATTCATATGGATGACCACCTCTTGAGCAAGCATCACAAAATTGAATAAATAATATTTTTTTGTAAAGATGTACTAATTAATACTGAATTTTCCAAAAATTGAGGATTTTACTGAATTTTCAGTGAGAAAAATACCAAAAACTCAATATCTCTTATGCTGGGTGTAAAAATGATGAAATTACTTCCTAGAAATACCACTCATTTGGGGAGGGGAGGGGGGTGGTTTTTCAACAATATCAAGAGTGCACTGCATTCTTAGTTTTCAGTTTTGTTGAATATTCTTTGACAAAAAAAATAAAATCAATATTCAATACCTAGCTGTTGCACCATTATGAAGTCTAAACATTATGAAACCACCTAGGTGCACCCTCACTCCATCAAGAGCTTCCCAAAAGATGCTAAAATTACATTTAGGAAACCACCTGGGTGAACCCTTGCTCATAGGTACTAATTGTCAAGAAGAAGCTTTCCAAAAAAATACTAGTAGGAGTAGCCTACATTAGAAAACCACCTGGGTGAACTCTTATTCATAGGTACTCAGAGTCAAGAGCATTCCGAAGATACTAAGAGTACATTACGCGTCACTTGAAGCCTGTGGGGTGGAGCTTTACCAGAATAAGGGCCCCTGAGGCAGGCGCCAAGGGGAGCCCAAATTTTGGTAATAGCCTCAGCCTGAGGGCTTTACCTGGTGTAAAAAGTAAAAACTGGCTTGAATTTCTCTTTTTTTTTTTTTTTTTGGTTGTGATACCCGATGGGTATCACAATAAGAAAAAAAGGCCGATAAGGCTTTTGTGAAAGTTGATGCGCATCAGTGGGCTTTAAATGATGTACGTTCATGGGGGCGCTTTAGGATGCACGTTCACGAGCTTCACTATGTATGTCTGTGGGCTTTCCTTTCACTTTACATTTTGGGGATGGGCATGTCATTTTTTGAAAAACCCATGTTAATTTATATATTTTTTCTTTTTTTTAAACTGTCATACCTGGTGGGTACCAGAAGGATATCCACCAAGTATAAAAATTTAGTTTTTTTTTGGTTTACTGCGATTACGTGGAGAGTACCTGCCTGGTTCTCACCGGGTATCACCGTAAATGTTTAAACAAAAATTACTGCCACAGTTTTAACGCCGGGTAATGCCCTTGGGCGGGGTCATTCCCAAAATAACCAGCCCCGGGCCTTTGGGGGGCGGCTTATTTTGGGAATGTCCCTGCCCTGGGGCAGCCTAGGTTATTTTGCTTAATAGATAGAGATGAGCTAAATTCCTTGAGTGAGAAACACTCCATTGTTGAGGTCAGCAGCGATTGGGTGCCCCTCTTAGAAAAAAAATAAAATAATAAAAAACCTACGTCCTAGTGCTTAACTGTTGCGCTTATTAGTGACGGTCGCCGACACGACTTTAGCTGAGGAAATGAGGGGCCTAAATCTGGAAAACTTCTAACGTTCACGATTGAAAGATGGGATTTGGATTTCCCCAATCAACGGTAATCACTGCAAGACGTTTCGCGGTGCCGCACATGGCCCCCCAATCTGGCCGAAGTCGCTCGCCGATTGCGGCGGCTGAAACGGCCGGAGGACGGACACGGGCGTCCTTGCCAGTCGGCTTTTGGAGGCGTGTTGCATGGGGAAAACAAAACAAAGGGTCGACCAAAAGCTTTTTTGCCTCGACGGTCTCTTCGCGTTTCCTGCTCGTACGCGCTCCATGATGCAGAAACAAAGCATTGGGCATACTGTGCATCAATTATAAAGCAGCAGAAAACCAGTTTTTTGAGCTTGGAACCAAAAGAAACGATAAAGAAACGCGGCCAAAATTGAGTGAGGGAGGAGAGGGAGTGACTGTGAGAGAGAGAGAGAGAGAGAGAGAGGCTGTATGGTGTAATCATGTCGAGTGCGCGGGTGATTGGGGATTATGTGGTGACGGAGCAGATCGGGGCGGGCGCGTTCGCCGTGGTCTGGAAGGCGCACCATAAGCAGCAGCTGGAATTTCACGTGGCTATCAAGGAGATCATCACAGAGCGATTGAACAAGAAGCTGCAGGAGAGTTTGCGGTCCGAGATAGCCATCCTACGTCGGACCGACCACCCCAACATCATCCGTCTTCATGACATTGTTGAGGTTAGCAGCAGCCCGTGGTTCTGCTTCCCTTGCTGTGGAAAAACGAATAGGGTTTGGAATTTTATGCATCTGGCTTATGTGCAATTTTCCCATATAATCTACTTCATATGTCCTAGCAAGAGAGCAGCAGAAAGCTCGATACAAACATGACGAAGTAACCTAATAGTCTCTATTTCACCGTCAAAGGGGCTTTCTTTGGGTTGCAAATTTGAAAGGAAATTCATGAAGAATCCCGTGAGGCTGTGGATTATTTAGAGCTCGTGGATGTTTTCTAGGACATCAGCCAGTATATGTATAAGATTATGGAGGAATTTCCTGCTGTTCCTCTGTGTAGCTTTTGGAGTTAGGGTTTCTGTTTGAAGGGGTGTCCAATTCTGCAGTCACAGGGTTTCTGGTGGAGGTATTGCCTGCTGATTCTATTCTCTAAGAAATCCAGGATTTGTCTGCCAAGGCCTCATCTGCAACTAGTCTACTAGTCATGGTAGTCAAGAGCAAATCTGGCATGCTTACTGGATGCAGATGAGGGCACAAAGAAAGAGCTGCATGGGCCATATGCCAGTTCCATTTTGACCTCTTTATCTGATCATGTGAAGCTAGTGTTTGCATTGGTTTTGGATTCTTTACTGTTGTGCTCTGCAGCATCTCGTTACAATTTTGTTGGATGCTGGTCTACCCTTGCGGGGTGTTCAAAGCTTACTTTTGATTCCTGCTATTCTATGAAGGTCTGCCTTTGTTGGGATGCATGCAGGAAAAGGTCCTAGGTTGCTTCTCTGTTGTTCTTTGCATCATATTGATAGGTCTAAAGACTTATATGCAGGAGAAATTGATGTGTGCTCTGTTGGGTTGGAATTGATGATGGTATTTGCAAGGCTCCAAATCGAATATACCTTGTGTTGGAGTACTGTGCTGGAGGTGATTTGGCAGCATACATCCAGCGGTATGGCAGGGTTTCTGAAGCAACTGCCCGGCACTTTATGCGCCAGTTAGGTAGGGGGTTTGTGACCTTATCAAGGAAAGCAGCACATTTTAACCTGTCCAATGCATATTTGCAACCATTTCAGAGAATGAGAAGGCATGTTGAACTAAAGGTCTTGGTGTGAGTAGTGTGTAATTTACTTCTTTGAGATATCATTTAGCTGAATACTTGTGAGTCAGGTGTGTGGATCCAAAGCTTTCAAGATGAACTGGGTCACATGTCTCTTTTCTGTACGCTTTCTGGTGAGAGATCTTTAAGTTGTTTCCATTTATGAGATTCTTTTTGGGGATATTCATTTCTGTAGGAGCTGGGCTTCAAGTGTTGCGCAACAACAACTTGATACACCGTGACCTCAAGCCTCAGGTTAGGTTTGTGCTCTGTTAATGGCAATATGCTTGTTCCTCTTTCCTCTAATTGAAATTAGTCAGAACAGGTTTATCTACTGAACTGGTCTGGATGCACGATACTATTAGTGGTGGGTTATATACATGCGAATCGAGATTGTGGCTTAATATACTAGAGGCTTGAGTATAATTATGTTAATGCAGCTCTCAAGTTGTCCTCTATTTTTATTTGAGGCCAAGCTCAAATTCAGCCCCTTTAGTCAGAATGTTTGCTTTTTTTGACTTGAATCTCACTGTCATCTTCTTTATGCATTGCTGATGTGGAAAGTTGGGCTGTTTTGCAGAATCTCCTTCTATCTACCAATGACAGTAATGCTATGCTGAAGATTGCAGATTTTGGGTTTGCCAGGTCAATACTGCTCCAGCTTTTTCAATCCAGCATTTGACTTCTCCAAATGTGTTGCTTAAGATGGGAATGTGAATGCATTTGTTGTACAGTTTCTGCTAGTCAAGATGGGAACGTGCATGCATTTGTTGTACATTTTGTGCTAGTTAAGATGGGAACAGGGTGTGTGCCTTGTGTCAGTTCAGACAGAGTAACAACCAGCAGAGAGTTTAGGGTATAGGGATCTTGGAGAGGTGCTGAAGGCTGCCTTCTGTGTCTCTTTTCAAACAGAAATCTAGGGTGTCTCTCTCGCTCTCTGTGTGTCTTACAATGCCTTTCCCTCACTCATTGCCAATTCAGTTGGGGATGTTAGTACGAGCTTTCTACAGGCATTGTTTTGCAATGTGTAGTCCATTTCCTTGACATGTGAACTTAGTGTTTGTTCACAAGATTATAGTTTTATCTCTCAACAGATGGAGTTGGCCCAGTGGGAATTAGAGAAACATGCATTAATGGTAATGTCACTGTCATCTGCCTTGGACTGCCCCTCAGCATTCTTGTTGATTTTGAAATAACTTGAGAAGTTTTAGGCATCATGCAGTATTTTGATGTTGGTGTGACTGGCTCTGTGGATAGGTTACTGCAGCCACAGGGTATGGCAGAAACTCTGTGTGGGTCACCATTATACATGGCTCCTGAGATATTGCAGTCAAAGAAATATGATGCCAAGGTATTCCCTTTGGTACTGTCTTTGTGTGGGTTCTGCTTCTGCTGCCTTAAATTTAAATGCAGAGTAGGGAAATGCTCAATGTTCAGTCTTTGACAAGGCATGTAATGGGATGGGCTTGTTATGGATAAATTCAGGCAGATCTGTGGAGTGTGGGTGCCATTCTGTATCAGTTGGTGACAGGCCGTCCTCCTTTCAGTGGAAACAACCATGTTCAGGTGGTTTTCCATTTCCCATCCATCATCTTCCCTTAGTTTTATTGCTTGCTGTTTTTCTTTTCTTATTCTATAATGTTCAGGAACTGTAGGGGTCCCTACCCAATAACAACAGTTGATCATCTGACTTTTATCTGGAGGATGAACAACAGGCTTATTGGGACAATGTAGTGACATGTATTATGGTCATTGTTAATGTACCAGCTCTTGCAAAATATCATAAAAACAAATGAAGTGCGTTTCCCAGAGTCAGTGATGACTCAACTACATCCTGACGGCATTGACATATGTCGCAAATTACTGCGCCGCAATCCAGGTACATCTGCTGTGCTGTGAAGTCTGGGGTATAGGTGGTAAAATTCTCCATGGTTATGTATTCCAGTGAAGAGATGTCAGAGTTCAGTCCTTTGTCTGGAGTCATCAGTGGTCAGGATGGTTGAGATGATTGGTAATATTGTGTGGATGCTCCACAGTTGAACGCTTGTCTTTTGAGGAATTTTTCAACCATAGCTTCATGGAATCGTTAAGGTGAGTTTTTCACCTCTGTGCATCCATTGAAGGTACAGAGTCATCTGCTCAACATGTTCATTTCTTTCTGTGAATGCCTGGGACTAACAGAGAGCTGGCCATTACAAAAGTCTTGCTGACAATTTGATTTCTTCCTTCAGGCCCAAGTCAGTGACAGGCCATGATTTGCAGCCAACAAGCAGCAACTCTGCAGCTACTGCTGAAGCAAGTGAGAACTCCCAGGAGGACTGCTTTCCATTTCTGCTGGATGATGAACAGCAAGGTGTTGTAGAGGGTGCAGCATCAACATCAAAGCCACTGCTATTCTTGGCATCACCATCCAGCAGCTTCCTTCTTCCTCCAACTGGCCGGTCCAGGGCCTCCCTGGGCACCTCACCTCCTTCCAGACTGGGCGTTGGCTCCAGGGACCACTGTGATGACAAATCAAAGGGTAAATCTCCAGTACCTGAGGAAATTGCAATGATGTGTGATGTGGACAATGGCTGTGGCCAGCAAGTCTCTTCCAACAGAGGTGTATTGCTGTTGTGTGTTGGGCGCTGGCATAGTTTTTGATGTCTTTGGTTTGCAGGTTGGTGTTGCCTGAAAGTGATTCCTGCCCTGAATATGGTGTATACATGTTAACAGGGGTGTTGGTGGACTCAATTGAGACATTAGAACGAGAGTATGTGCTAGTATCGGCTCCAGATAATCTCACTATGTCACTGAGTACCTCGGGTGTAAGCCAGTATCCAGGAAAAGCGTCTCCTCAGAAAACAGCAAGTGGTCCATTTATGGGCACAACAGGATCAGGGGGCGGGATTGGAAGTGGAGCTAGCAATGGCTCAGTCCTGTTACATAGCTCACAGGACTCTGCAGGAGATGCCTTAGAGGGGCCTTCCTTGCATCCATCTAACCGTCTATCCTCCTTACAGCGATGTGCCCGACTTGTCGCTGAGCTGGCCAATGAGAAGGTTTGATGTTTCCCATGCCCAAATGTGCTTTCATCACAGCTATACCTCACTGCATGTAGGTGTAGAGTCCAAGGTAGGGCCATGTCATGTGTATGTTCTGAAGGCAAAAGGTGGAATGGAGCTTTTATCGTCTAGCGGGAACCAATATATGGCGTGATGGAAGCGTGCAGTTGGAGGCAAGGCAAGCTTTGGAATCATTCTCACTACAGCTGGTATGCTTAGCCATATGGAAGGAAGCTCTACGGGTGTGCCAGGCCTGGGCAGAGGCTGTTGGTGAAGGGGGGAGGAACTTCAGCCTGAATGAGGCTGGCAATGATGAAATCTCAGCAGCAAATGCTTGCTCTCTGATGGAGCAGGAATTTGCATTTGCTGTTGAGCGTGCTGAGTTTCTGGCATCACATATCAGTACCGTTGATGGTTATTCCATCACTTTGCTTTTGCAGTCTTTCTGATTTACTTGTAGCCTCAAACACCTGTAGCTGCATTTTAGGAGTAACTTCTACAACTTGGCTCCGGGCTATTCTTGTTGGAGAAATGCATTTCAGATACTTCACTTGGACAGTCCAGGGGTTTGAAATTACTGTTGATTAGACACAACATAGAGTAAGGTTCTTATGACCTGAAGATGATGGAGGGAAAATGGTGACTGGATGGCAGCTAGTGTGGAGATGCCGGATGCAATGGAGCTCGTTTTTCAAACAGCACTAGCAGTGGGGAGAGCTGCGGCAGTAAGTCTCCTTTCTGACTATCTACATTGGTTACTGTGAGTCTTATGGGCTTTGTAAAGGTTGATACAACTTTTTCTAGCAGGTATCTGACAGGAAAGGTACTGGGGTAGGTGGAGGAGCTGATGGGCAATACAACAAATGCAGCTGTAGCATATTCCAAGGCAGCGGCACTTTTTTACTTCCTGGTGGCGGAGGCGGCATCTTTACCTCTCCAACCACCACTCTTGCTCTCTCCAATGGCCACCCACCGCCTGCGTCACTATGCTGATGTAGTAACTGCTCGCCAACATCAGTGCACTGCAGCTGCCACAGCCCATCAGCCTGTCATGGCGGAGTCCTAGGTTTGGAGGGTTTGTATAAGAAATTGGTGTCTGTGCATAAGGCAGACATCTGCTTCCTATCTACTGAAACAGATGTGTATATATGCCAAGCAAAGTTGTACAGTAATTAGGCATGGGTTAATGTCGTTATTCCAGCTGAAATTCTTGCTCTGGTCTGAGATAATATGCAATTGCAATGTTGGTTGTGAACCAACTAGGAGTGATGTGACATGACCACCATTTTCAGGCCACCACCTCAAAGACCCTAGTGAAAAATATCTGAAACTTAGTTTCTCATGGACACAGCCTGGTTATTTCAGGCTCTGTTTCATTTGGCAGCTGAACAATATCCAAGGGGTATCTAGTCAGGATTTGTTTTTGTACAGTCATTGCATCGATTCATCAACAACATTGGAACACTTTGAGAAATGCATTGGTCTCAGTTTCAGGGTCAGGGCTGCTGCATCCCCTGAGTTTATACATGATGTTTATTGACTGACCTAAGTAGATTGGGTCATTCTCACAGTCATTTCAAAATGTACTCAAATTTAGAGGGATGTATTGAAGTTTTTTTTTGATTTTGTTTCAGATATGTTAGGTAATGGTTACTGTTTAAGTGGTCATTATGGCTGCCCATTTGGGTATTTCATATGGCTACCTGAAACAATGGGTTTTAAGATCAGTATGTGTTTTACCTCTCTAGCATCTGTCCTGGGAAGGCACAGTTGAAGTGTTAGGAGAATTTTTGTAGTGTAATTGGAAGGTACCTTATATTCACAAAAGTCCCTACTAGAAAAGGGGAGGGATGTTTTGCCTACTCCTTTAGAGTGGGATGAAGAATACAATCTGTCAGCCATTTATAACGCAAGAGAGTTACACTGCGGCAGTAAGTATCTTTTGGCAACGTGGAACCTATTGTTTAAATATGGTGATTTCAGAAAAGTTTTCTTCGATAACTGGCAACTTCTGCACATGAGTTGCACTGGATTTGTAGACAGGGTGCAAACATTGGCCCCCTAGTGAAGAAAAAAGTTGAATCCAATCAGGGCCCATTGGATCCTTGAACCCTGAATAAGATAGGAAATTTTCACAATTTGTAACAACTCAGGTAGGTCAATATTATCATAGTATGGGACCGGTGTTTTTTTTGGAAATAGATCTTTGGGAAAAGATATTACACTAAAATTTCCATCTATCTCTTGTATTCTTAAAGTATTTGATCTTACAAGTGTTAGCATTATGAGACAAGTAACATCCGCATACAAGACTTTTCACATCCTGTAATCCCATCAAGAACATCAGTGGCACAAATAATATAACATTGAAGAGAAAAGGTCCTGCTGCCTGCAGTCCCAAATTCCAATATCATAAATCACCCACAGAATTGTTTTTTAGTGTATTTGTAGGACATGTTACCAAGTGGAACTTTTTCTTCACCAAAGGATGGGGCATTCTTGAAAAGTTAAAAGCCCACTCTAGTGGGTATTTTGTCTTTTTCATGTTTTCTTGCCAGACTCGAAGGGTATCTGTTGGGTATCACATGGAAAAAGAAAAAAGAAAAAAGAAAAAAAAGTGGGGTGTTCCCCAAATGTAATGTCACCTTGGAGAAAGCATTGCAATTCTAACCTAGAAGCAATTTGTGAGGGTTGTGAGAGAGATTTTTGAAGAACAATATTTTTGGTTGCCTCCAAGAGGCAGTTTGGAGAAGCAAATGTGTATAATTATGGCATGGGTTTGTGAATATCATATCCATGGATTGTATGCACTGCTGTTGAAAGAACGAATCAATCGCTTGGCAAGCGCTTTTTTTTTGACAAAGAGAAACACGCTCCAATGGTATTGGAAGTGATCATGGACTAGAGTCTCTAGATATGAAATTGTCATTTGGTTTGCAAGGCAAGAATAATGATTTGAACATCCGAGATATTAGTCTGTTGATTTCTGGTGTGTTGTGTGAGCTTGCTATGGGCTTGATGTAGGTTTGGAGTCTGAAGTGTGGCAACATATACTCCATTAGTATTTGCTTGTGGATGGCATTTACACCCAATATGACGTTGCTTTGTACAGAAGATCCATAAGCTTCAAGGGGAGAAGCACAAGCATTTTGCTCAAGCTCAAGAGGTTTTTGGAAAGGACATGAAACATTGTGTTGGCATTTTGTAAGTCAGTTTATCATAGTGCAAAATCCTAGTCAATAGTGACAGACACTCTGTGTCACATATTCTTGCAACTTGTGTGATCATACACAAAGTGATCATAGAAGATGAATGTAATTTAAATTTGGAACCATGATTTGAAGAGCATGTGATTGAGATGAATTGTGAACTAATGTTTCAACAATACAAAGATGGAATGGAAGAGAGAGAGAATTGTGATACACACTTTAGGTTGTGAAATGATTTCATTAAATGTTTGTGGGCTCACACATGCAATAGCTAGACATGACGAAATAAAATTCGATTAGTTTCATTTTTGATTGTCAGGTTTTGTGTTAAGTGAAGTCCCTCTTTAGGTTCAAAAGTTTATTTTTATAGATTTCTTAAATTTCACCCTCGCAAACTGCTGAGTACATTTGTTATTTAGGAAAAGTTAGTAATACGCAAAAATTGAGGGATATTTTCGAAATCATGGTACCCACCCTGACAGAGTTTCCCACCTCCAACTGAAAGTGAAGATGACTCATGTGCGGATATCCTGATTGACCTTCATGTACAAAATATTGGACTTGGGGATGGATAAGATTTAAAGATGAGAGTCCCCTTTCCAAATGCGTAGCAGCATCCTGGGGTGACTTTTCATGCATGAAAGCAAAACATAAATCAAAAGCACAGAAATTTCTTAGTTTATTTGGAGTAAATGCGGATATTTCTCTTTAAAAAAGTAGAGGGACTTTTTGGATTTGCGTGACCTTTAACAATGGCCTAGGATCCTTGACTTGGGATGTCTGTTAGAATATCTCACCAGCAGAGTTTTTGTTTTCAATTTTGTAATGTAGCTGAAGTGGGAATCATCCATAGGAGCCTTTAGCCAGATTTGGCTGCATACTAGATATGAAAGTAGAAAAAACCCAGAATCCTTCTATATTTTGGGCTACCCACTGGAACTTGTCATAAAATTCTGAAAATTTGGAATTTTTCTTCTTCAAAATCTGGCGAATTTGGGCCATTTTTTTCATTAAAAATCCTTTGTATAGGTTGAAATCATATTTTTCAGGTCAAAATTTGGCGAAATTTTTCCAAAAAAATCAAAAAACATTGCTCACCGATGGCCTAGAAGTTCTACACATCTCATTCCCCAGCACATAAAAATTCTTGTTTACAAACTCCAGGACCAAAAAGAAAGGTCCAACTTGTAAAATAATGTAGCCTTCAAAGTCCTAATGTCCATAAGGCTCTCATGTTTTAGACCCTTGAACCTTCATGTCTTAGCCCCTTGGGCCTTCATGTCTTAATAGGGTTTTATTATTTCATGTGTCAATCCCTTGGACCCTAATGTCTTACACTTCTACTAGCCTTCAAGTTCTCACGTCCTAAGCCATTTGGGCCTTGAAGTTCTAGCCTTGCACAAGTGTGAAGTCCTAGGACTTCACACCCTAAGGTGTGAGGACCAATGTCCTTAGCCCTGGTTGTTGCCTTTTGACAACACTTTACTAGATGTATGTCATAGGGTTCAACCCTAAGACAAATGAATTCATCTAGGCCACAAGATACTAGTTTGGATCCTTTTATATTTTGTAAGGGGCATTCCCAAACTAAGGGGCCAAGAGCAAGGTGATAACAAAGTCTATCCATGCATTTTGGAATGTCCCTAGTCTGTGGGCTTTACCCATCTGAAAGCATGAAATGAACATTATAACGAACCTAAACATATGTAGATCATGAAGCGGAAGATGGTGAGATGGTCAAGTGTTTTTACACCTACTCCTTAACAAGGGGAGGGATTTTACATTTACTTATAAGCATAAGATCCCCATGAACACCATGAGCCACTTATTTTTTGCAAGCATGTTAAGTCAAATATCCTAGGGCCCAATGTGAAGTAACCTTAAGCCGTATAAACAAGAACAATGTGAATTGAAGATCAAAGTGTTTTAGTTTAGTGTTAAACCCTAGGCCAAGAAGTTTTATCTCAAGCAAAAACATGTTTTGGCCTCAACATTGTTGTCTAAGGTTAGAATGATGTTTTGGCATCTTGAAATAGGGTTAGTCATTTTGGCTTGACCCAAGAATTATGCCCTATCTATTTCTTTTAGTATTCCATAGCCCGGACCTTGGGTTTTACCCTACATTAAATGGACTAAAAAATCAATACTGTAATGACAAACTAAATGACAAACTAGATATAGATTAGCGTTAAATAATAGTTATATATGTGCTAGAGAATGTGATATGTTAAATATGTTCTAACGAGCTCTATTTGGCACATTTTCAAACTAGTCCTTTTATACCTTACATGTTTTTACACCTAACCAAACCAAGCAATTCTTTGTTTTGCAAAAAAAGTTTCAGTTTTTTTTTTGTTTTGCATGTTTTGTTATTCCACACCAAATTCAAACTAAAACCTTTCAATAAACACTAAACATACTAATCAATAGCATAGATTTTGCTTATGAACAACATCCAATATATTTGTATACATAAAGGCAAGGTCAAAACAATCAAACCCTATGATAAAACCAAGTGGTTTTGTACAGGGCTAAGAATTATTGACCATTTTTTGTGCTGTACAAAGCTCTTTAGAGAGTGTTAATATCTTCTTTTGAAAATTAGATCTCCAAAGTAAGCCTTACAAACAACCTTAAAAACTAAGTGACAAAGGGGGGTAGTTTTCTAAAGATAAGTCTTGAGAACACAAAATATATATTGTTTTCAAATTAATCTACATCCATAAATAACTAGGCCTATCCATTCTACAAGTACTAGGGTTCAATATCCCTCGTCCAACGTTATATTTAAGAATATGCCATAAAAGACCTTAAGTTGTACTGTTTTAGATTTTAACTAGCTAGTTGCACTAATTTAATGTTTTGCTAAAATAATTGGGGAACATAACTTCCATCCACCGACTTTAAATGTACCTTGAAATGGGCCCTACTACGCCCTAGTAGCTTGGTTGTAGCTAAAACTATGTGGAGCTTGGTAAGGCATAATGTCATTCTACCAAGTGGGTTCTACAAGTTGTGTTGGGCATAACTAGTGTTTTTCACAATTGATTCACATCATTAGAGTGTTCCTCACTCAAGATTTGCAATACAAGTGCAATTGGTGGAACTACAAGTGATATTAATAAAAAAAGAACTATGCAAAACCAAGAAAGACCATGATGACATGCTTGAAAAAAAAATGTGATTACAAATATTTAAAAGAAAAATTAAAAAATATATATAACTAACCAAAAGATTGAATCCTTGTTTCCTTCTAATCATGTGACATCGAAATTAATCAAGAGATGGATCATGCTGGATGAAATCTCTCTTTGGAATTCTCTCTTTGCACATCTTGGAGTCATCAAGCTTGGTAGGTATGGCATCCCCTACCCCAATTTTTAAAAATAATATTTCCCCATTCAAAAATAAAAAATTAGACACAATTTCCACAAAAATTTCTCCACATTTTTTTTCCTCAAGACATTCCCCAAAGATGTTTCTAATCCCAATTCCCAAACAGATTTTCCCAAACTGCAATAGGACTAAGGATACTAATCACCCCCACTCTTGATTTTGAAAAATGACAAAACACATACTCAAACATTCTCAACATCCCAACCCATAGACAAGCTAGTGATAAAAACATTATTAGATTTCCAGTAGATATACTTGCCAATGCCCTACTCCTTTAAACATTCTTTAGTACCTTTCATCACTACCATACCCATGATTTCATTAAATAATTTGTCTAGAGACTCTCAAATTCTAGAGATTCAGCTGAAGTCCTTCAAAAAACCTAATTAATTCTGGACAAAAACATAATGTGCTTGGGAGAAAAATCTTCTACTTGAAGCAAAATCACAGAAAGAACAAAATGGAGTCCAGGGTTCTTAATCTTAGGAACCAATTTGGACTCATTTGAAGCAAATTGATTTAATGCATGTTGAACCCTAGCTTTCAACTTCATTCTCCAAATCATGAGCTCTCCTTTGAGCTCTTTTTTTTTGGTCCAAACCAATTGATTTTCCCTCCAAAATGGTGCCATGTAGGTTTAGCTTCAATTGGCCAATTTTTGGTCTTGAGCCCTCGTCTAAAGGCCATGGGTCCAATTATTGACTCTCAGCCAATAGGATTGCTCTATTTCATTGGACCTTGGACGTTAGACCCTCATCTAATGTGGCCCTTATACTACATACTGCCTCATGCAATTGCATCTTCATCTCAGGAATTTCCTTGGTTTATCCTCATACATACAACAGGAATTAGGCCTGCAGTTGGCCCCCACTTCACACTGGCTTTATTCCAGTAAAACCGCCTGGTATTGGGCTTTTTTACCTTACACTTTTGCCATCATGGGCACCTTGAGCTTGGGTCTTCTTTTCATTAACAAAACTATTTTGGCTGATGGTCATCTATGATGTTGAATACTTTGTGGAATCTCAAATTGCAACTTGCTCTCTTCAATTGACTTGTTTTTTCTGATCACAAGTTACACATGTGTGGGCTTTGCACCCTAATGTTCACTTTTTGAGTTTACTCTTCACCTTTGATTTTCACATACTACTAGTCTATAACATTCCTATCCTTTGGGGATACTGGTACTATAGCCTGCTTCAAGTATCAGGAGAAAAATTATGAAATTCCTGTGAACAAACAAGCCTCAAGTTACAAGGGACTATCAAATATCCAAAGAGGATAGGCACTTTAGAACAGTTAGCCAAAATTGAAAGGGAAACTAAACCCAAAGGATAAACCTAAGAAATTCCAGAGATAAAAGCCACAAGATGTTTGATCTTTGCGGCAAAATGTTCACCTTTGAGTTTCACACACTTATTTAAAATTCCTATCCTTTTCCTGATATGCAAGTATTGCTTAGTCTCAGGAACTTCCTAGGTTTGTGCCTAATGAGCATCTTGGAGTTTACTTTTCACCTTTGATTTTGAACCCACAGATCTAAATGCCCACCTTTTTGTTGGATATTTTACACTTTTCTTTTTTAGCTTCTTGTGTGGCGTCTCAGAATCTCCTGTCTTTTGTCTTCATGCGCACCGCTTTGCAACCTAATGGCCACCTTGGGATTTATTTTTCACCTTTGATTCTGACTCACTGATCTAAAATGCATCTCTTTTGTTGAATACTTTACAGTCCGCTTCGTTAACTTTGTGTTTTGTCTTCATGCGCACCACTTTGCAACCTAATGGACGACACCTTTGGATTTATTTTTCACCTTTGATTCTGACTCACTGATCTAAAATGCATCTCTTTTGTTGAATACTTTACAGTCCGCTTCGTTAACTTTGTGTGGGTTGCATGTTGGGCCTCCATAGAATATGGTCTGGAGAGTTTTTTAATCATGTCTGTATACGGATAAGGTTTACAGTATTAATGTACTAATATAAGGAATATTTTGACTACTTACCCAGTTACCTATGTACCCAGCTACTTACCAACCTCCTTTGTGTACTTACCTAACTACCTACCTACAAATTACATACCCACCTACATATTTAGGTTGTCTATCCACCTACCTATCTACATACCTACCTAAGTTACCTACTTTTAAAATCTATTTTCTTGCCTATGTTACCCACCCTTCTAGGCTATGGAGTTCCTTAGGATACCTACCTACATATCTACCTAGGCTACCTACCTTCTTAACTACATGCTTGCTTATGTTACCTACTTTCCTAAATGATGTACCTCATTATGATACCTATGTGCTTGCTTGCCCTCCCACCTTCTCACATACTTACCCACCTAGGCTACTTGTCTACAAATAGGGCACTTGTCCTACTTGCCCATTGAACTACCCACCCACCTAGGCAATGTGTGAGGCCTTCATTAGGTAGCTTTTTAATATTGGTTCAACTTGACATAGATGGTGATAACCTTTATATGTGGGAAGGTAGCCTATGTACATACACTATGTATGTGCATAGTTGACTAATTGAGGTTCCCAACCTTTTGAAGAAGAAAAGAAAAACCAAATGTTTGGGCAATAAAGTATGAATTTTAGGCAATTGGTAGTCTTTGAAACTGTTTGGTTTTGGATAGTTTTAAAGGCATTTGCACAACTTGCAAAGTGAAGTCAACTTGCCAAGTTGGCAATGTGGACTTGGTGAAAAAACAATGTGCAAAATATTTGACAAGGATGTTGGAGCTTGTTACATGTTTGAAAATTAGGTAAAACCTTGTATATATCCATCAACATAAAATACAAGGCATGTAAACACATGAAAAAAAATTCAAAATAATCAAAGCAACAATAATGAAGTAGAAGACCTAATGTTAAAAAGGCATCCTTTGCCACAAATGAACTAGTTGGTATGTGTGGAAGAGGTGAAGAATTGTGATTGAATGTGGCAACTCGTTGAAAAATCGCGTTGGCTTGCACATGTTGGAAGGCTATCGACACTCATTGCCTATAATAAGATATAAGCATCAAAGGTACCAAGGAGGTTGCTGATGGTGAGTTATACTATCATGTGAATCACCTTGCTCCCTTTAAGAAGGTCTACCCATCTATTCAAATCCAACAACCAAAAAATAAAATTATGATTCCATTAGAAAGTTTGAACAATCTTGGGTTGCTAAATTTCAATAGGTTGAGTTGTGTTTAGGGGTAGATGGCAACTTGCACATTGTCAAATGCAAATTTGTAGCTAACCATGTTGAATAGAAGGAAAAGTTGGTTGTTTTTAAGAGGGATTCTTTTTGTACACACATAAGGCATAAGAAGTTTAAGAAGAACATAAGGTTTAAAGTGAAGAAAGGGGAATAGTATTGAAAAGTGTGTAAGCATGCCGAAAAAATCAAAAGCTTATTCCTTGCACTTGACAAAGTGTTGCTACCCAAATGACAATTAAGGTGGCTAGAGAGAGAAAACAAGAATAATTGTTTGATTGACAAATGTATTATTAATTGCTACAACATGGGCATCCCATGTTGGAGTATGAATCCTTGAACCCATTATTTAAATTTTTTGGTAGTGTTGAAAAACAACAAGGAACACTAGATTGTATTTCAAGTTAAACAATGGTAGAATTTGTGCATTAAAAGGTGATGTGGGCAACCATAGCTATATATGGGGGCTGCCCATTATGTTGCTTGGAGTTGTGATTAAGTATCTACATTTGATAACCAATCTTGGTTATATGTCCATAGTTATGTGGTGGATAATTGGGTGAGAATTCCAATTTTCATTTCTCTAGACCAAATGTTAGAAGGATCAAGGTTTAATAATTTAGCTAAGGTTATTATGGAGGTGGTGATGATAGGTGGTGGTTTGCCACAAGACCAAATTGCCAAGAAGTTCATTTGCTTTGGGGTGGATGGTGCCAATGTTTTTCAAGGCACCAAGACTAATGTCACAAGGCAAATCCATGACAATGGTGCTCTTCATTGAATAGGGGTCCATTGTATGCCTCGTCACACTAATAGTAATGTAAATCTTGTTGGGTTTGCCTTTGGTGATGTGGCTTGAAAATTTGTTACAAAACTTGCATTCATATTTTGCACATTCACTTAAAAAACACTTGGAGTTCACAAAGCTAATTGAGTTCTTAAAAAAAAGGGGGAACAAAATTATTTGAAATGTGAAAATGAAATCAATCTTGATGTTCAACCTTGTTAAACAAGTGATGGTAGAATGCAAAAGTTTGCTAGTCAAGATGGTGTTGAACAACCCTATAAGCTAGCAAGCCAAATTGAATTATGAACACTTTTGTGACCTAATTTTTTTATTAAACTTAGTTGTAGTTTCCTTTGTTGGAGTTTGTGCATGTTCTCATTAAGTTTGCACAATGAACTTAGGGATTTTTATGTGTAATTTAGTGGTAGTTATGAAGGTATGTCAAGGTGACATCTACAATATGTATTGTAATCCAAAGTTCAAGTTCATTGTTGACAACTTTTGAACCTTCAAATCTTTAACGGAATTCAAACATGATTGCATTTACATGTGGTGGATACCTAATTTGAATTTTGGGATTTAACATTTGACATTTTAGTTGAATGGCCAACATGGTTGGGCATTGCATTGAGATTTGGAGACCATGTTGCCATCATTTGTGATTGAAGTTGTGTTTGTTGTTGAATCTTTGGTGAAGAATTAGTTCAAAGGAAAAAGCTTGCAACTTTATGAGCTTCAAAGTTCATTTTTTTTTCAATTTTCAACTTGTTTTGTGTATTTTTTTCTAGTTTTTAGGTTTTTGTGTTCATGCAAATCCATGAACTATGTGTGTTTTGGCAAGGATTGGATAAGCTCTGATTTGAGAATCAAAAACTTTGTTTTTAGCATATGATGTCATGGATGTTCTTAGGATTATGTATCCCCAGTATTGGTTGCATTTAGATTTTAATGCATCATTTGCCAAACACCTTGATGTTATCAAAGTTGCATTTTGTTGTGGAAAAATCCAATGGGTGGATGCCTAGGAAAGAAAGGCCAAAATAATTAGACTCTTCACTTGATAAACCCCATGTGTAATATCAGAATGGCCAGAATTCTTTATGAAAATTTCAATGATAGCCTTATGTTAGCACCTGTGAATGTAGAGGTAGGGCAAAATTTTTCACCCTAATAATTTTAGGGGCAGCCATATTGAGATTAAAAATCTGGCAGGACCAGCCAGAGCTCCTACCTAAAATGGCTTTTACCCAGTTGATGATCTTCACAAGTGGCCCCACTGGCTAGTTTGCAAAAATGGAAAAAGAAAACATTGCTATCCATCCTCAAGTCTAACATTTGCACACTAAGGCTCACTTTCATCCTCACTTTAAGTTGGAGATGGAAAATTGTGTGAGGAGATTATCATGCAATGCTTTTGTTTTCAATTTCCCCATGGTGTGAGGGTGGGAAGCATCCGAAGGCAGATTTGGACTTAACTGAGGACATTATTTCAAGGAACTCGTAAAACTGTAGCCAGTAGGCATAAATGTGGCGACACCCTCCCAAAAAACAAAACAGTTTTCTGGCCATTTTAGGCGAAATTGTTTTGAGAAAAAAGGGAATATTTGTGACAGAAAATTCCATTTTCAAAAAACTGTGTTACCTCTTGGTGATTTTTGCCAAAATGTTTTTACTAAATACTCCTAGATTTTGAGTGTTACAGACTTTGCCAAATAACACTACACATGGCGACAATGAATTTTTTTCAATTTTCAAATGTTGCATGTTTGGTTATTATTCCAAGAGGGTTTTAGCATTAAATGGCAATAAGTTTTTAGAGTAATAAAACTAATTTAACCACCACTACCAAACTAAAAGCAGAGCCCAAATGTTATGAAATGTTTTTAAATAAATAAATATGTATTCTCGAAACTTGGCAATTTTTTCAAAAACATGGGAATATTGCAATGGAATATTTCCTTTATATTTTTATTTTTCGCATTTTGGCGAAATTTTGCACACAAAAAATGCTGCGTGGGGGCTCTCATTAAAGTTTAAACTCCAAATATTAATAACTGTGGCATGGATTCGTATGGTATTTTTGCCACACATATCTGATGGTTTTTGGATTTAAATGCAGATACTTAAACAAGATATTAAAAAATATAAGCCAGTGAAGAACGTGAGGATGACCTTGCGTTGGTGATGTGGGGTACATGTTAACACACTACCAAAGGTGAACTTCATATAGGAGATCATGGAAATGCTACAGGTTACATGCTAGTCTTGAATTTCATCATGGTTTCGGCAATTGGGATCTCAATACATTTCAGGAGTTTAAGGAAATGAAGGGGATAACGCACAAAAGAAAAAAAAACAGCAAGAAATATATTGTCCAGAAGAACATGGCAGTTTTTTTGCATTAATGCAGTTGTGTCCATGATTTGCACGGCCAGAGTGAACCAGCAGCACCCACCAGTGCACCATGAAGGATGGATGGTAAGTGGTTAGAAAACAGTTTTCTGTTGGGTTCCACTTTCCTAGCTACATTTTTACTATCTACCTAGTAACAACCCACAAGCAGGCTATTAGTAGGTAGTAAAAACAGCCCTTACACCTATATATAAACTATAAACCATCTACTTACCTAGTATTTACCCCTATTTTCTTACCTATCTACCTATATGTGTATGACACCTATTTCTTACAAAATGAGTTATCAAGGTGAAACCAAATATTAACTACGTCAAAGTTCATCCAACACCCCCCCTCCCATCCCCACCCCAAATCCTCTAGCTCTTATAACATATACATTTACCAATCTGTGAAAGGTGTTACTTAGAACTAGTTAAATATACATCAACTCATCCACTTGAAATTTAAAGCTTTGAACAATCTGCAGATGCCCACCCAATTTGGTGATTCACTCGATCGAAAACCATTTGATGGTTTGCTTGTGCAAGGTTACCGATGATATTCACAGGCAGTCCGCTGTCAGCACCGGATAATATAGTGAGACAATATAAAAAGGGCTCCAAGTACAAAGATATGTAATTCTCTGGAGCCAGCACAAAGTGTACAGTTCCATTACCACTTGCATCTATGAAGTGGAATGTAATGGTTGGGAACTCGTGAATTGAAGCGTTTGCAAGGTCGAAGCACAATGGAAAGATGTTTTGGTCGACTAGTGGTAAAGTTATCAGCTTCTGGAGTTCCTGCAATCATTTGACATGGAATAATCAGTCCTTTTTTTTACTTAGTCCTATGCACTTTTGATCTCAATTGTCCATTGTAAACTGGATGCAATTGTAGGGCTTCCTTGGCCAGAGAAAACCAGCACACACCAGCACATTGTGCAGTATAGATGAGGTGTAGACATGAAACACCATTTCCTTGTGTTCCTGTCTCGGAGGAGGTTAATACAAAGTGGTTAGCTATCGTGTATAAACCAGTGTTGGGTGGTTCTTGACTTTTATGAAGAACCTCCAGTTCTTTAAAAAGAATTAGGACCGTTCCAGGTCCACAGAAAAATGGAACCTTAGGTCCAGTTCACATCAGGTTCTTGAAAAAAATCAATCCATGTTCCAATTCTGCACAAAGGAAATGAATGCACTTTTTCTTGTCTCTTTTGTAAGTAAGATTTGATGATACAATTTTCCTTTGAACTGGAAGCAATGTATTGGAGAGAACCAAACACCTACAGGCTACTTACTACCTGTGTTCAGCAGTGAGCATCCACTTTTCTGATTAATTTAGTAAGTAAGTTAGCCAGCCCAATCCTTGAAATCTGTTTGAGCAAGAGCAGATGAGGACACTAACCTGGGACACAGCAGTGTAAGCAACAGCGTTGAGGAAGGTAAATGCGCCGCCAGAGTCCAACAAGACGCCACCTGCATGAGTTGTTTTGTTGATGTGGAAAGTGTCTGGTGGGATATTCTTCAACAAGGTACCGTTCACGCTGATTCCTGTGAGGCCCACGTAATAATGTGGAGAAAACGTTTGGTTGACGATGGGTGTGTAGACCAAGTGGCGATGGAGTTTGAAGCCTTGTGGGCTTCCCAAGAAGAAGGTGCTCGTGTTGGTGGTGGAAGAGCTAAAGGGCACCAAGCAGTAGGAGAAAATCTCTGGATAGATGTTCCGCAGCTGGCTAGGTAGAGAGATTGGACTTCTGCCAAGACCCAGGATTCCGTCTGTTCCAAAGAAGAAATTATTGGATTGGTTACGCCCACAACCAAATAACACATTTGGAATGGAAGTGGACCATCCGTCTATGTTCGTGACTGTGAGAGTCTCGGACGCCACATTGCCTTGGCTGGTAACTAACCCAACTCCGTATGCAGTAAAGTATTTACATTGAGAGTCTTCGCAACTACCCACTCCGGCAACGTTGGGGTGGTCAATAAGAACCTGATGAAGAGAACATGATAGATGAGTTTGTTATCAGCTTAGGGGCTCACATCATTGGGCATAATCAGAGCTAGTCAGATGGCCCCAACATCTCATGGTAGGTAAGTCCCCAGGATGAGGGCATTACGGGAACAAGGATACCACCAGAGGTGACAGTCGAGGACCTTGGCTGTCACCTTGGCTAGCCCTGATATTGTGTGGTAGGTGAAGGGCCTTGGAAAACGAGGGCTGTACCAGAATAAGGGTACTGTGAGAGGCAGCAGCTGAGGGTGGTACTCGTATTCTGGTGACGGCCTTGTCCTAGGGCCTCTCCAATCCTAAAGCACCACTAGAAAAACACAATAGGAAGGAACCTTACATTTAGTACAGACAAACATTTTAAAACGCAAGGTTCCTCCTTGAGGAAGGTAAGATGGTTCCCTGGACAGGAGTGAATCTTTCCTTTTTAAGGTAGCCTCCAAATACACCAAGAAATTTCCAGGGGTGCTTTAGGAGACTAAATACTGAGAAGTTTTCATATCAGGATCACTGGTTTGCAGAGATTCAAAAGAAAAACCTTGCCAAGTACATGAGGTTGAGTATCAAACTAACATCCGTGTAACGTTACACAATTGATGAATTACCATCTGGAGAATGGTTGTCAAATTGAGATCGATTTTAAGGAAAATTTGGTCTCTTGAGGAGGTCGTTTTCCTAATTTGCAGGTAATAATCCTCGGTAGATATGCCGAGCCAATCTCAAGATCAAGCCAGGTGGATGATTTGGGGCAGAAGTTTCTCGTTAGATGCATTCTGCGTACGTACCTTGCAAAAGTTGTCTGTGCACGATGTGTTTCTGTAAGATGAGGACAGGCTGGGGTCAAATGGGGACCCAAAAGAATCAATGATGCATTGGTTGCAAGGCTTGCAATTCAGCCATAACAAGTCGCTTCCGGTATCAATTAGAACAAAGAATCGCTGCGGAGGTGTGCCAATTGACAGCGCCATCGTGTACTCAGTCAGCCCATCGTACTGAACAAATGTTTCGTCCGGTATCACCTGGCTTTCGAATCCTCCATCGACGGTCGAGCTCATCAATCGACGAGAGAAGTAATCCCGACGAGCTAAGCTCCTTTTCACAGCCGCAGCTAACCTTTCAGAATACGAGCTAGTGTTGTAAGCTGCCTTTGACAATGGCGAATCTGGATGGTCTCTGTGTATCAATGGTGTTCTCAAGACCTGCAAAAGTCAAAAGTACATGAAGGCTCGATCTGCAAGAGATCACTGTCGACAATTGACTAGCAGTTTCATATCCATTTCTAAAAGCTCATAACAAAACCAGCTGCCACACTTCGTTATGTACCTTAAGGACAGCAGATGAATCTTCGGTGGACACCTCAGACTGATCATCTGGGGACCGTGTAGACTCGGGCCAGCTATTGTGCAATGTTGATGAGCCCGCATGAGAAAGGCTCTGTCCAGCGGAAAGGACTTGCCTTAATCCCATACAGGAGTGGCAAGCCTGCAAGATGACCATAACTTCCAACACTAGTAACACTGATCGAGCTCTCAGATTACACGCCATTTCCTATCCTGGAGGAGTCTCCTGCGCCTAAGTTGTACTTGTTCACCACCGCCTGCAGGTTACTTAGCTGTTTACAAAAGCTTACAATCTTATGAACTGGCTTCTGATGAATTCAATGAAGTTGTGCTAGCGAACTCTTTCTTATCTCCTTCCTCCGCACGTGAGCATGTAATTTGGGATAATCCAGTGTCCCATCTACTAGCTTCAATTGGACGTGGGTGCTCCTCCACTTGTCCATAGATTTGACTACTTGGGCCAAGGAAAGTGCTACAGTCGCTGCTGGTACCTCATTTTCTACTTTGGTTGCAAAAGTCGCTACCGCTGCCAGAGATGTAGGAAAGCTAGTCTACACTGAACTAGGACAATCTTGCTTGTTGTAGGGGAGGGAGGTTCCCATATGAGTGGGTTCTCCTGAGGGAGGGTGGCACAAGGGCAGTAGGCCAGGGGCATTCCCAACCTATGGAGAACACACAGAGTATGGGAACCTCCATGGCCGTCAAAATCTCTTCTTTTTCTTTCCTCCACTCTTTCCTTCTTGTGTTTTTTTTCACTAAGAAAGTCACACCGTCTTTTTTATTGGGCCTACCAAACTTTTTAGAAATATAATAAACATTGAAAATGATATTTTTCATTGAATTTATTGTTTAGTGCATTGACCAAGTTATTTAACCTTTGAAATTTAATCAAGAATCTTTTGTATTTGGATTTTTTTAATCACTGCATTTAGAATTGTTCTCAAGCATGCAATGATGTTTGGTTTCTTTAAACCTTTGGATCAGGAACACATTCTGGTTGAATAAATTAAGATATAATTGTCAAAGGCACCTCAGATGATATCTTAAATGATTCCTGCTCTCAAAATCAGACTTGGTTCTGGTCCAGTTACTAGTAATCCAGAGTAAAAGAACTTAACTGTTCATTAGCACACCTACATTTAATCTTATTTAAGATTTTTTTTTGCCAAAAACCTTGAGTCTGGTTCTAGTTCTGGTTTCACACATAAGTGCAACCAAGAATCCAATTTTCTAGAAGCTCACTTTTGGAGTTTTGATATTAATTTGTTGGGTGTTGAACACCAGATTATAAGAACCTTCAACCATTTTATTGATATGAAAAACATTTCACTTGAAAAGTATAGATTCAGGTGCAGTGATTGATGCCCTTCAGCATCTGCTGCTGCTTCTTCTGATCAACCGCCACAAGACTGACACATTGACAAGTTTTCCAACCATTGTGTAGTAAAACTATGAAATAAATTATATTAATTGAAAATGTGTGATGATCATCCAGGGATGCATTCACAATTCAAGTACACAAAAGGAATGTTTATCTTCAAAATCATATTGAGCCTTAAATTTGATTGATTGTTATGAATAATATAACCTACAAGTTATATCATATGTATTGTTTCGTTAGATAAAAGTGTAGATTAGGATCAATATGGTAAGAAATAATGATAATTTTGATGACTAAAGGTTATCTAAGTGTGCTTAAACATGACTTAGGGATTATATCCACTTGTGTAATTTTGTCAAAAAAGAATGACATGAAAATATTATTTTGTTCAAATTGTTTCATATTTTAACCACAAATAAAATAAAGTGTGTTTTACGTGATGGCATAAAGTTTTCATATTATTAATTTTTTTTGTGGAATTGAGCTTTTTTTTTTTTTTTTTTTTAATCAAAAAGGTTGCATAATAAGAACAATTTTATTAAGTAAAAAAATACTTTAGAATTCAACATTTCTTATTAGTTTATATTTCAACATGACATTCAAAATTTGTTCAATTATTTTCTTTTGATCAT
>Ga0209208_10001083_pt1 | contig 37931 bp, 21 predicted proteins | sample S1TSphfallax_3_FD_187694 | JGI IMG/M metagenome (GOLD analysis project Ga0209208, IMG submission 187694) | Host-associated microbial communities from peat moss isolated from Minnesota, USA - S1T2_Fd - Sphagnum fallax MG (SPAdes) (version 2) | ecosystem: Host-associated > Plants > Peat moss >...
GTTGACTTTGATCAAAATTTGAGTTCTCCAGAGTTTATTTTTGTTGTGATGGTGATATTTCTTCCACTTCTTTTTCTGCCTATTGGAAGGGTTGAGTGCACTCTTCTTGATCTTCAGAAAGGCATTGTTTTCTGTTGGGACTTCCTCTTTTACACCGTTGAAGATTTTACACCACGCTTCATGAGGATCTTCAAGAAGTTCCACATGGCAGAAGGACTTTTTGAAGAAGTTACTAAAGTGCGCAAGCTTTGATCTTCTTCGTCCATTTATATAACATTCGGAGAAATACAAATCTGTGAGAAAATATCTACTTCCTGATGTCATGGAAACATGTAGCGAGCGTTCTACAACATGTGCATCTGCTTGTGAACACTTTTGACGTACTTCTTTCTCCTAGTATACCGGTCTTGTTGCGAAGCTCCCACCGGATCCGGAAGAGGAAAATCACGACGTACAAACTCCTATATTCGGTGTCTGCAGCAGCGGGTCCCTCGTTCTCTTCTTCTTTGAATAACAACGTGCCGTGGCGACCGGATCTAGAGATAAGAAGGCATGGCCCTTGGCAGTTTGTCTTTTTGCCGTGCATCACCCTGCAGGACATCATATTGACCCGGTTTTTTCGATCGTCGCTCACTTTTGCTTGTTTGATCTCAGTGTAAAATGAATGGCCTATCCAATCACTGCATGATACTTCTTTGTCAATCCTTCCCCTTTTGGCTCCATTCATACTGTCTTGAGAGGCTAGATTGAACACGAGCATGTTACTACTCTTCTGCTACGATTTGCAACCTTTCACTGGTGCTGTTCGTTCTTACATACCTATATTTCCTCAGGAATACCTACTCTTTTTGCTCGGACAGAATTGTTTGCGATCCTCCGGGTGTTAGGTTTTATGCTTCCTCTGACGAGCTTACACAGTGGTGGCTTTTCGTTGCATTGATAACTCAAATTTTGTAGATGGCTAATATTAGGTTTGGATTGTTCATCTTCACAGGCCATTCGAAAGCATGCTTCCCTTGTTAATTTGTTATCTTGTGGAATTACATTGTTATTTGTATTTCTCTTGTGATTCAGGGACTCATGGATGGAAGAACCTGCAGTTATATTGATAACTCTGGCAGCAAAGAGCCATATTATAATGAGGTACAGGAGCGTGAGAAGCACTGAGAGCATAATTCACAATTTCAGTCCTATGAAACACAATTGTTTGCACATGTTGTTGCTTCAATTGGCAATTCCTGTGCAAAACTGTAGTTGTGAAACTAGCATGTTGTCATCTGAGTGCATTAGAGGCCTTCCACACGAGTTCCAGCAATTTACAACCCAAGGTAGTCTGGAGCATTTGATCTAAGCAAAATTCTTCCTCCACCTCTCAGGGATGGTAAATCCTTCCTGTTGAAATGATTGCTTCAATCCAAATCAGCTGCTTGGGACCTTTCCTAGCAACATTAGCAGCAAACATAAAGCACCCCGTTCTCTCTAGCTACTGGAGTTCTAAACACACGGAAAAGTTGGGATGGTTGGACAAGAGATTTAGGGTTTCTACAGTTAGCACTCTCTCTACAGACCTGCAAACACGAGGTACAAGACAATAGTCACAAGACCAAGGCCAAGTGGGTATCTAAACATCAGGATAGTAGGTCTTCTGACCAAAGATGGATGAACTCTCTTCCGGCTTGAATTTGGCAATCCTGCATTTGTTGTAGCTGGGTTGAAGCCCCATTTGGATGACACAGGGGAAGTTTGATGATCACATTCTTTGGGATTTAGTCACAGTCAGAGAGAAATGATTTGCCAGCTTCATAAGTGGACCAGCAAATGGCAGCAGCTGGTGTGTGGAAGAGAACACGAGGTCGAAGCCCACGCAGCAGTGCTGAAAGCCCTTCCTCTGCTACTATTCTACGCACAGCATCTACAACTGAGCCGCTCATGAACCGCTGTGCCCCTGACATCCCCTGCCCACTCCCTCACCAAGGTTGAAAACCCCTTCAGCCCTTCCATCCAATCCAGAAGCAGGTACAAAATGAAACTGAAAACACATGCATCAAGTAATCATTTGGATCCCGGTGGAGCTCTTAATCATAGACATGGTTCCTTCAGAGCTTTTCACATTGCTCCAATTTCACACAATTGAAGAAAATTTCCCTCTCTCTCCCTCTCTCTCTCTGTCTCAAATTTTCCAATCAGTTAGTGATTTGGTTCTTGATGAAAATTGCAATAGAATTACAACTTGCAACGACTTGGAAAATAGTCAGGCTTGACATTCACCTACTCGAAGGACAAACTCCTTTGACAATGAAGACTGCAATTTTCCTGTCTGGCGGTTCTATCAGGCATCCTGATTTCACGCTTTGTGAACTTTTTTCTCCATGACTGATAAGTAAGAAATTCATAATGTCAATCAACTGTTGTTTACATTGCAGTGGCAAGGGCACTGCGATGTAAACAGAGCTTGTAACAATGCTCTTGCTTTCCTTCCCTCACCAGAAGGCTGTTCTGAAGAGCTGAAATTACTATGAGAGAGAGTTTCTTCAGCCAAGAAATTGCCCCCTAAAAGTCCTTTGGATGGGATCCACCGGGACGGTGTACCTGGCACTGAAGGCGGGTCTTAACAACGTCCAGAGGCGTGGTCACAGCGCTAGCGAGTGCTCCTGCAGCACCACCTGCAGTCACGTGCACCAGTAAGTGCTCCTCGTCCACTTTGTCTGGCGATACCTCCATCAGCAGCTGGCATCACAAATACGTTTTGCACAAGTGAGAGGAGAATGATTGGAAAAGCATCCTTGCTGCTGGTGATTCAAACACTTACACAATCCCTCCTTAGGAAAGTAAAACTAAAGACTTGCAGCGTGAGAGTGGAATGGAAATCTACCTTTTTTGCAGCTTCATAGGATGCAAAATGTACAGCTGTGAAGGGAACATTCATGATGACAGTAGTAGGGTACGAAGTATAGAAAGCTCCAAATCCTTCTACTCGAAGCATAGTCGCGATGCAATGCGTCAAACCCCTGTAGGGAGTGTGCTTCAGCTGCAATCTTTGCTTCACAACGTCCATGGGAGTGAAAACGGCATCACTGGCCACTGTTGCCAGCGCTCCTGCAGCCCCGTGTGCCAGAGGATGGTATCCTTTTTCATTTCCGCCCAACTTCTGCTTGCAAACTTCGTATACGGAGAAGTAAACAGCATGGGCAGGTCCAGCTCCTAGACCCATTGCTCCAATCCCTCGGTACAGTCCCACAGCCCCCTCTGATTTGACGATGGAAACCAGAGCCCTAGAGACTGTTGAGTGACGAGAACCACCAGCACTTGCTAACATCTGCATTCGTGTTTTCAGCGTATCAACGGGGAACATTGCCATGTGTTCCACCATTCCGGCGACAGAACCAGCAAGCATGTAGTGGCCAAATTTAAGTCCATCGTGTAGCTCACTCTCTTTTGCTTGAGTGACGCTCTCATGCTTAGGAAAATTGGTCAGGTCTGCCTCATGGGCATAGCTTAACGGTGACAACCGATGCATTTCTCGCAGATCAGATGCTGTGTCAGCCATGCGCTATGCCACAGAAATTAAATCTCTTGACTTTACCACCACCTCCACCTCTCTTCCCGGGTTACAGTTGTTTCCAACGGGATAGCTCTAGAAGGAGCTTCTGGAGCAGAATCAAACGTCTACGTGCTCCTTGAAGGTGTTTGAATTGCATGCAAGATTGAGGTAACTTCTGATCCTGTCCACAATTCCAATTGGTTCCAATTTCAGTACTGGAAAAAAAATCTCATAAAATGCATCATCTCTGCACTAGGTGCGATTCAGTAGAATACAGTCACAGATGTTCCTGATCTCCATTCTCAATTGGGACAGATGCAAACATCCCCCTGCTCTCTTCCGGTTCAGCTCTTTCTGCAGCCTCCTTCTTTGCTTCTGTTACTAGTGATTTAAGTCCAGATCTATATTCTTGTTCTATTCATGGAGGAAAAGCCCCAAACTCAATAACTAGTGTAGAACTCAAAGCTTTACAAAACTTAGTTGCTGATGAGATCAGTACAAGATCCCCATAATATTATAGCCTGTGAATTGACACTCTGCAAGCTAACATCTGATCCGACTACAAACCAGCAGAAAGGAGTAGCTATTGGAGACAGAGCAGAAGATATACAAGAAACAACTCTCTCTCCCCTGAGTTGTTTGCATTATAGAAAACACAAAAGTATTTTGCTTACTTGTGCAGTGATGCAGGCGGACGGGTGCAGACGAAGAGGGAGTACAAAGAATCAACCTCCCTATTAAAAGTGCAACGTTCTACTTCAAATTGGCTGGCCCTATAGCAAATCAGGTAAAAGTAAGAAATATTATTGCTTTTTCATTCTGTTGAAATTCACAACCGCCCTTTTTATTTTATTTTTTTCCTTTGCAGATGGCATCATCATCAGCATTTTTATTCAGAATCATCCACAAGTGTAGGGATCCCTGGGGCACCGTGTTACATCTTCCTATATTAGTATCTATATATCTGCCTTTTGTGGCTAAGATATTACTCAACCTTTTGCCATCTGCCTTTAGTAGCCCAAGTGTGATTTCAATACAATTGAGTTGGTAATGTTACCAACTTGTTACCAACTCAATTGTATTGAAATCACACTTGGGCTAGAATCATCCATCCATCCATCCATCCAACACCCGCCAGTTCACCACAAAGGATGGATGGTCTGTGGACAGGAAATGGTTTTTCATTGCATTAATGTCCCATAACTAACCACCGTGGTCAGCCATGTATGAACCATCCACTTGCATCTACCTACCTAGGTCCAGATTTAACTCAACACAAATGTTGAATTTGGACTCACGGACCCTAATTTTCATCTTATGATGGGGATATGTGCCACGGTTAAAAGCAACCCAATAAAAATTTATGGTTTTTAGTTTTTACCGTGGTGTGCCAGTGTAGGTGATGGTGGATTATCCACAACCGAGACAAAACAAAACACTCACTCAATCCCATTTGAATGAGCAAGCTTATCTTTGTTGAAAACTATAATGAGGAGGACGCTTCTCCCATTTGTTGTTTCTCCCAAATGGCTAGTGAAGGCAAAATCTTATTTAGGATGTAGTAGGTATGAGCATGATCTGGAACACTAGTGGATGTTCTTCATGTTCGGGATTCTTTTGGAGGCTTAAAATTATTGGAGGGACAAAAAGCTTTGTGGCCTCAAGTTAAAGATAACAGATGCATGATACCAAGCTTACCTACTTATAATTGTTTTAAGATGAGGGGGGCTTTCCATTCCATATGGAAAACACATAGGTATGTGTGCACTGACTGGGTCAGATTCCAAGACGACTTTCTTTTGTTATTAAGTGAACAGTTTGAAGTCTTTGGTACGCAACTTCTGGAGTGAGTGAATGAAGGAAGCTCATGGAAGCTTTACTTGTGATTGGGTGTATAACATAAAAAGTCCCAGTATTTTGCCCATCTATGTAAGTTCCAACAGGACAACATTGGCCCAAGAATATTGGGACAAGTGAGGTGCTATTGGGAACGTTTTGGGGGAACACCTTGTGAACTTATGAAACATGTTGGGAACCCATTGGGAACATAAGAACAACAAAAAAACAAAAACGAACACTCTCCACTCTCCTCAAAAGAAAAAGGATCTGGGCCCCTTGGGGTACTACTTGGCTTGTCTCATTGGCTGCCAAGAATTTCTATGCTCTGAATTTCTAAGTTATTTACCTTTTTTTAATTGTTGTTTTTTAACCATTTTTTTTTACCAGTTTCACAATGTTCTTTACCATTTCTGGCATAGGCTAATAATGGCAGGGGCAGAATTGTGGGGGACATATTGTAACCAATTTGGCCAAGACATTTCTGTGCTTGGTTAGTCTGTTTTCAACACTAAATAATTCCGTTGTGTCCCCAGTGGATGTGCTTTACACACTCACTTGCAAAATGGTGTTACTATGTGTGATTTTGTGCATATCACTACTTCTTTCATATTGTCTTGCCAAAGGAACTTGACTTCAGCAATCCTTTTCAGGACTAGATTCTGTGGTTGTATTATCTCTTTTCATGTATAGATGATTTATGTGATTTTCACACTACCTGGCAAAGATTGCAAAATTGTGAAATGTTATTCAATTGAATGATTGCAAAAGGTAGATTTGTATTTACTAAGTAGGTCAAGAGAAGTGTTGTGCATGTAAATGCTTTTACATTTACACTGCATGTAAGTGTATAAAATTTGCTTAGAAAAGTGTAAGTGTACAACAATGTAAATAAATTTTAGGTTGTGTAAAACAATGTAAGTGCAAAACATTTACACTTACATTGTTTTACACTTACAATTTTTTTTGCATTGTTTTACATTGTCATGTTTTTCAATATATATATTTTTTTAAATTTATATTTTTTGAATTATTTTATACTTATATTAATTTACATTAACATTTATGTTGCTTTATGTTATCTAAGTGTAAAACAAGAATGTAAATAGAAAATGTGAGACTCAAAAGCAAAGCAAGCTCCTAAGCTTGCAACAAGCAATGGCTATGGTGGGTGGCACACTTCACACAACCTCAAAAAACTTCCTAGAGATACCCCATTTTACATTTACATGATCAATTTTTTAAATACACCCTAGGTTTTTATAAACTTTGGATTTTGAAGTTTGGACAATTGATCACCATGGTTGGTTGCACAACACACCACTGGTGACTCCTCATCATCACCCAAATTCATTTTTCATGAATTTTTTTTCATGATCACTTAAAAAATGCAAGTCCTCGACTCCTCAATGCCTTTCTCAATTTTATTTATTTATAATTATATTGTGATCTAGCTTTCTCATGATGAATAGTTAGTATAGTCCATTTCATTTTGGTTGGTCTCAATCCTACAAATGATAATCTAATGCCATTTTTTTTTATTGTGTTCATGGTAGGTTTCAATTCTCATTTTGTGTAGGCACATACCAACATTGGGTCATCATCATGGTGTGGTGATCACACACTGACGGGTGCCCATAATTTTTCTTGATCATGTTCATGTTCATGGTTTGATTTTGTGTAAGCATTGGTGATTAAGCAACATCGATCATGATCTAATTTTGTTTAGGCATTGGTGACTAAGCAACATCGATCATGATCATGGTGTGATGGTAGTAGGTGCCCATAAATGTTTTCCCTCCTATTCCTATTTTCATTTTGTGTAGGCATTAACAAAATTGGTCATCATCATGGTGCAATAATCATGCAATTATAGGTGCCCATGATTTTTTCCCTCTTGTTCATGATCTTATTTGTATAGGCAAAATTGATCATCATTGTGGTGTGACAGTCATTGTGTGATAGGTGCCCATAATTTGTTTTCCTTTTATTCATGGTCGCATTTTGTGTAGGCAAAATGGTGGTGTGATGGTGGTAAGTGCACATTATTTTTTTCCTTCCTTTTCATGGTTTTGTTTTTGTGTAGGTAACATCAATCATCATCATGGTGTAGCAATTATGGGTGGCCATAATTTTTTATCATGTTAGTCATTTTCTTTTGTGTAGAACATCACCACAGTAGTTTATGATTGATCATTAAACAAGAAATATCTAGTGTGATCACCTCAAAAAAATAGCCTAATCATTGTGGAATTGTCCATTGTCATCAATGATTAGTGATCATCCATGCAATGTTGCAGCAACCCAACAATAGTCCATTAATTTCCATGGTCATCTTTAAAGTTCAAAGTTTTGGACCAATTTTGTAAATTAATCATTGTGTTCATGTGTTGCATGCACTTTGCAATGCATCCATCACCATCCCAACAATCCTTGTCATTACCACAAATCAACATCACCATTTCATTTATGGTTATGTTTTTTGAAAACCAAAGCTAATCATGGTGGTGTTGTGCACATTATAAACCACTGTAGTTGCCATTTGTGATTTTATTTTTTTTAAAAAGTTCATTGTCATGCTACTAAAATTCATGGCCATTTCATGATTATCTTGTTGGTTTCAATCCTTTGTTGGTTTTGGTCTTTGTGAAATATTCTAGGTTTTAAATATCATTAAGTGGATACATATATGATATTTTTACAATTTATAAATTGTAAAGTTTGAATACATGACAATGGATCAAGCAATGGCAGCTAAGAACATTGAGATTGCAAAAAAAAGAAAAAAGGCCTATGAGTTGAATACACACTTTTAAAATAATTGGGCAATGAAACTTTCATGGGCTAAATTTGTGTTAGGTTCTAATAGGAAAGTTATTCAAGTACGATGCAAGATTTGCACATGAATTGAGGGTAGAATAAGCTCTTGGTTCCAAAATTAAATTATTTATGGAAACATGTCAAGGTCGTCACAAGGCTTTGGTAGCCACATGCCAAGGGTAAAAATGGGGGATCATTATTTCTTGAAAACAAATTTTCATGTCCCCAATAAAGAGTTGTATTTTTCTAAAAGTTTTAAAACATTGTTGCAGCAAATAATTCATTGTGCAATTCAAGTTGACAAGAAAAAAAAAATTGTGCAATTTGTTTTGATTTTCCACTTGCTTAATCATGGCTGTCCCGTGATAGATTACACAACAATGTAGAAACTACTTGTTCAATTGAATGTTCTTAACATTCCAATGAAACATAGGTCTAATCAAACAAAGTGGGAGATGGAAAATTCTATGAATGAATAAATTCTCAAAAAAACTTAGAATTTTGTGGCCATTGAGATTTTTTTTAAAAAATTGCATATGAGGTTACTACCAATCTTGGATTTCAATCCATGTGTATGTGATGCAAGCATGGAAAAGGGTGTTTATCCTCCTCACACTTCAATGCATTGTTGAAGAGGGTACTAAAAATAATCTAACTATTGTCATTACACAATCCATGATGCAACAAGGAGGGTTAACTAAAGAGGAAGTTGGTGAAAGGTTCATTTGCTTTGGTGTAGATGGAGCTTCTCTTTTTCTAGGATGTCACGTTGGAATGACACCTCAACTAAAGGAAAAACATTCTCCTTATATGATGGGGCAACATTGTATGGCCCATAAAACAAATCTTGCAATGCAAGTTTTGTCAAACCTAGCAATAGTGTCCAAGTTGAAGGATTTGTTCCAGTTTGTGTATGCTTATTTTTCAAGCTCCACTAACTGCCATTTGGAATTCATTGCACTTGCCAAAATCATGGAAATAGGAGGATTTAAGACTTTTAAAAATGTTAAAACTCAATGGATTTTAATGTTGGAGCTTTTGAAACATGTTTTGGTAGCATACAAGACATTGATTGTGAAGATGTCACAAGACAACATTAATGTTGCTTGAGCAAGGTTGAATCTCAACCTCCTTTGTGATCTTCACACATTGTTAACCTTGTTTTATTTGTTGCCATTATTGAAGGCAATTAATATACTGTTCAAGGACTAGACGTTTTCATTTGTGATTTTGTAACAACAATTTAAATTTGTTAAGCTAACCTTTTTATGATGTATTCTAATCCATTCACAAGCTACCAACGTGAACATTTCTAAGTTTTTTGTTACATTGTGAACAACAACTTTGCCACCATCACCCAAGATTAGGTTACTAACTTGAACAATGGTACAAAGACCTTATCTTTTTGTATTGCTAGTCATTTCTATCAAGCTCACATTTTTTATGCAATTGCTAAGGTAAATCAACCTATGTGTAAAGATGTTTTTTTGACATCCATTGCATAAATGAAATGCCAATGTGTTGTTGTAGCTAAAATGCATGTGACAAAATTAGAAAGGTGTTTTTGTGGATTCAAAGTTGATAAATGCCCTTGGCATTGTGTATCATCAATTTTGGATGCAACCAAATGTAGAATTACCTTTTTCTTTGCATCTCAGTGTCATCAAAAAACACTATTGTCAATTGAAACGGGTGAAACCTTCACTAGATCAAGTTGTTGAACCTTTGAATGCTAATCTCCTTGACATGCAATAGTCCATGTTTAAGCTCACTATGAAAGATGTTATGGCTAAGCCATTTGATATGAATCCAGTTACAAAGTTGTGGCTAACAATTATCAATAATTCATTGTTATGTCAACGTTTAAGTGAGTATATGAAATGCACAAAAATAGCAATTGTTTTTGTGGATTTGGTTCAATGGAAGATGAACGTACTTTTTCCACTCATGAAGGACAAATTGTGCAATCAATTGGGGCCACGTTTGAATATGATTGTTCGCATGTTTGCACAAGAATTTTTCACTTGAGAGAACTTCCCTTATCATGAGGCCATTACCAATTGGAAAGAGCAAAAAAATGCAAAATGGTGCTACCACTTAAGAATGGGTGTTGGGCCTTGATTAATCTTTTTATGTCTTAATATTTTTGTTTCCATTATTTAGACAAGCATGGTGATGTTGTGCTCAAACTTCATAATGATATTTACTAACATTTGGGTGTGGTGTGTGGACTTTGAATTGCATCGAGCAAAGTCTATTGTTATCAAACTGAGGTTCAACTCCCCCTCAAAGTTTTTGTGTGTTATGTGCAAATTAGAAAGGATGCTACTTTTAAGCCATTTATGTAGCCAGATTAATCCTTCGTGATGAAGGAAGTAACCAAATACATGCATTAGTTTGTTTTATAAGTGCCAAAAACAAACTTACCAAGTAATAAGGGCCCAACTATTCCTATGCCATAATTGTTGGGGAAGCCACTTTGGCAAACAAAAGGACAGGAGTGATGCCACTCGCGCACATTTTAAAATTTATAAAAGAAAACCCTGTCTCCACCGGTGCTCAGTATGTGACCCTACAAAAATATTTTTCACATTCAAATTTACTTGTTTACTTTTTTGCAACCCCACCCATAAAGCTGAAAACTGGGATAGCAAATAGGTCGGGGTCTTGTAATAGCAAACCACCTGGACCAATCATTATGCTGGGCCAATGAGAAACACTGAGAGGCAGTCAGATCACATTTAATATACTCTTCTGTGCAGGAAGCATTGCTATGCCATTTACCAGCCACGGCAATCTGTGCAATTATACGGAGCTAAAACCAATTTCCTGAGCTGAACCAGCATCTTTTGACTTTTGTTGCATCCAATTTTACTCTGCAGATCACATACACCACTGGAGATGCTCGTATATGAGACTATTGGAATCTAGGTGAACTGGAATAACCACACGTGAAATGTCCAAAACTGAATGATAATAATTCCACAGAAATAAACCAAATGTTGAATAAACCCAAATATACCTTTTTGGCACTTGAGTGTGAATCCACTTGGGTCCCTATAATCTATTGTAGACTGTAACACTAGTCTCACCCAGCATTTTTTTTGGGTGTGGAATTTTGCCAAAATGAGAAATATAAACCTAAAAAGGGAATATTCTTGTATTCCCTTTTTCTGGAAAAAAATCTCCAAATTTCAAGATTTAAAAAAAAAAATGGGCTCTAATTTTAATTGGTTGCATTTTCTGACTAGTGGCCATTTAATGTTAAATCCCTCTCAAAAGTTAGCAATGACACAACAGCAGAATGTTTTTTAAAAAATCACTGGTCCCACCATATTATTGAAATTTAATATATGGACTATGTGAGAAAATAATGCAAAATAGTGGCCAAGTTTCTTTGCTGCGTGTTACACAATCAACCCCTTTTTTTGTGCAAAATTTAGCAACCAACAATACTACTTGTTTGAAAAATGTGACAAAGCAAATCATTTTAGGATTTCTAATTGCCAAACTCAGACATTTTTGGCCTCAATTGCCAACTTTAAACCTCAGATTTGTAGAAGCTTAAATCCTTGTACTTTCATATTTTGTTTGTATTGATCAGATCATCTTATGGATGATTGCAACTTGTGCTACAATAAGAATTTTGAAAAAAAAACACTAATTGCAATATTTATTGAACTAAATAGAATTGAAACTGTTTAGTTTTCAGAAAGAATTTGTCAATTGATTCTCCCTAGTCTTTAGGAAAACCAAGTGCATTCAATTGCCTATTTCATTTTTTCTTCTTGTTTAGTTTAACACACATGTCCATTCCATTCACTGCACTTGATGCCCATACTTCAAACAAGCTTTTTTTGTCTTTTTATGGGTTTTTTTAATGCATTACAATGGTGATTATGTGAGTTGCAGTCTTTTTTATTTTGTTCAAATTTGTGATGTAGCTGAAGTGGAAATAGTCCATAAGATGATTTAGCCAGATTTGGCTAAATATGTATGAGTAAGAAACATGAATACGCTATGTTGATATTTGTTACTATTTGGCTATATCCTCACTCCGTGGTTCTTATGGCCAAGGAGTTGCCAGTCATTTGACAAGAAAATAGTGGTGGCACTTGATGAAAGAGGGGATGAGCAAATTGCACCAGATATTCACCTGTAAAAACCAAAAAAGCTATTTTTGTATTATGTGGGAAAATGAAAATGGCCAATAGATTTAAGGTTAAATGGCCAAGGTGAACGAACCCATTGACTTTTCACAATGTGAATTCTAAAACAAGGGGGCCTACTTTTCTTTTCTATTCCTTCACCACACCCCATTGTTTGCCATCCCTTCTACTCTCCAGTAGGGTGCCTCTCCATGATCTCCCACTCACCATTTCTTTGTACTATCCCTGCTCAAACACTTATTTTTTGGGGTGGGGTGGAGCAGAATAGTGGGAACTCCACTAGAATAGTGGGGCCTGTGTCTCCACTTTTTTTCCATAAGATCTGGACACAACCCTACTCACAAATGGCCGATCTCAAAAGCTGGTTGTACAAGTGCAAAGATATTCTGACTTGTTCCAAGTTTAGATTAACTCTCTTCACCTGAAACTGCAGGTCTGGGGTTTGTGAGCTGAATGGAGAAACACTAAAGGTCTCCAACACCTTATTAATAGAAGGAGCTCAGACCTTATGAACATAAATAGCTAATCTTCAATCACACCCATATAATATAATTTAGAGCTAGTTTAGAAGACTAAGTACTTTGGCTTTCAAAGCTTTAGACTAGTTAAGGGATTTCACATTCCACTTATTTCAAAAATCCAATCCATTCTAATGCATCTCATTTTCTTGTTCTTGTACAATTTGGCGTAGATGTGCTTTTCCATCTTATGTTAAGGGAAAAAAAATTGTTGTATGTAAAGGAAATGAGATAATTTGAAGTGCATTTATGTTTGAAACTAATTGGAATTAGTGTAAAATCATCACATGGACCTTGTGTATTTTACACCTTTATTCCCCCTAGCTAGCTAGTAGCTTTGCTTGTAGAGTGGAAAAATGGAGGGATACTAAATGTTGGATTGGCAATGGTCAAGAAAAAAGAGAAAAAACCAAGGAGAAGATGTCAAACTTTAGCATACATCAGGGGCTCAAAGATCGAATGCTTCCAACATGAAAAAAAACCAAGAGCGGCAAAATCTGTCTTGAATAGGTATAGAAAGGGCTATTAGCCCAGGCCAAAATGGGGATGAACAAGCAGCTTTAGGAAGAACATTTTCACACAGCCAATGAGACATGCACCCAGGAGGGTCCAGAGGTGTTGAAGATCTTCTCAGATTTTTGTGTTCCCACCATGTTCCCACTAGGTTCCCAATTATTCCTTATGATGCTGCTCTCAGTGTGTTTCCCAAGCTGTTCCCAGTAGCACCACACTCTTTCCCATAACCTTTGCCAAAAATTCTGTTTTACCTCAATAGGGTAGACTGACCGGTGACCGAACACTTAAGCGCTCAGGGCAGGCCAGATTTAAGGGGAGGGCTGTGTTGTTTTTGGTGTCCCAACAAAACTTGAACCACTCCTCTTGGCACATCTGACACTCTAACAATTGTTGAAAATGGATTAGAAATGAGATTGGTACAGCCCCCCAAAGTAAAGGGGGTCAAGAACTCAAAAAAAGCAAACCATTGAACACTACCAAAGCCAGTTCCTGAACACCAACAAAATTCCATGTATTCTTGCTGTGTTGCTATTAGAGTTTGGGGATGATTTGTAGAACTTCAGCTGGTGCTCCTATAGCACTTTAAATTGTTTTAAATGAATAAGAAATAAGAAAGTTATGAGGTTTAAAAGTAGTAGGGGTTCAAAGAGAAGGAAAAAGAAAAAAACACATTTTGTAAGTTGGAAAGCTTATTTTTCTTCTTGTTATTTTTTTATTAATTTTTTTCTTTCCACTTCAAACATGATTTCTAGAGCTTGAGGTAGTGCTCCATAACATTTTAAATCATTCAAAATGAAGCACATATGATGAAGATTTAAATAAATGTTTGATCATAGGTAGGCAATTGGTTATGGACCAAACTACCCTAATGTGTTGGCCTATAGTCGATATTGTTTACATGGTTGACATATTAATGACAACACAAAAGACCAAATTGTGGCTTGAAATGGCATGAAAATGGGTCTAGTTTAAGGTTTGAGAAAATGTGACATCAATTTCTGATTAAATGAGTCTATCTAACATGCCCTTCTAGGTGGACCCCTCAAGTGTGGGGGTTCACCTAGTGAAGGCCCAAGTTCGAACCACCATGGGGCGGCCCCCGCAATAGCTTGGGTTACAAATCTAAGTGTTGGGCTATGTTCGACTCCCAATTTGACATACTTATGAGTCGCATAGATGTTGGCAAATGAAGGTTTGAGGAAAGGGGCCTAAGGTGTTGGCCTTGGTGCGCTAAGTCTTTAAACTAGATGAAATCTTTAATTAGGCCAGAAAATGAGAGATGGTAATCCCAAGCGACAAGGCTTTGGACCACTTGAGAAATTTGCAACAAGTTTTAATCCCACCCATCTATCAATTAGGAATATCCCAAGGTTGTGAGATAAGTCTAAATGTCGAAGCTTCACCTCCATGTGTAAGTAGCGTAGGTGTTTAGGGAAGCACAAGAATGAAACAAAAAGCGATGGTGGAACAATGCCAAGGCATATTCAAGTGAGAATTTTGGTATCAAAATAGGTTCCTTGGGTCAATTGGAAAATCTTTTAAGGCATCCAAGGGAGGTAAATAATCCAAAGCAAATGGCCTTGAACAAACCAATACTCAGCACAATGGTTATGGTGGAACCCAAGACCAAGAAGGAAAAGGAAAAGAATGTAGATGTGGAATGTCGCAACCCCACTTTGGGCTAAGTGTGAGGATGAAACTCACACTCCCAAAAGTGGGAACTTGGAGTCCTCCAGGACTCCCAAAAACTCAAAGCTTGATTGCAGGGGTCAAAACACCTCGCATTGGGGTGTTTTTTATACCGTTGGAAAGGTCTTGAAGTGTAAATGTCCAAAATGGCTTTGCATGAGCCATTTGGACATCTGCAGCCTAAGTTATGAGCAAAAGAAGGGCCAGGAGTCAAACTGGCAGTTTGACTCCCGACCACTAAAAAGTCAGGAATCGACCCGATCCCGACGTCTGCATGAGGAGTGCTAAACCCTAAACCCTAAACCCTAAACCCAACAAGATTGCTTCAGACCTCATCCCAATTAGAGGTCTAAGCAAGAAGTTATGGATGCCCAAAGTCCCGGGAGTCCAATTCAAGACAATTTCGGGACTCCTCCTTGGGAGTCCTGAGAAAAAGTGCCATTCGGATGTAACCCCCGTGAGGAGCTGCAGAGAATACTATATGGGGGAAAGTGGTGGCTTCCCCCGAGTCCGGGCCGTGGTGAGTCAAGTGAGTCCAAGGTCGCCCGTGGCTAGTCCCAACACCAAAAAAGGTGCAAATTAAGTTCTAACCAACTTGTGGTTGGTTTTGGATGCAAGACCGAATAACTAAGTAGTTTGTACCTCTTCCTAGTCTAATCCTGGAACTTCTAACACGCCCCTCTCACCCCTTTAGTGTTGGAAGTTGGGAGCGGCCCCAAGTTCCAACTCCTTCTACATCTCTACATAGTTAGACCCTCAAGTGAGTCTATCAAGGAACTTGGGAGCGCGTCATGGAAGAATTGATGACCTTAGGTTAGACCATGGTTAGCGATGAATTTCAAGATGAAGAAGCTCAAATTCTTAAAAAACTTGGTGGACGAAGCCACAAAAACCCCTCCCCGAAAAAATAAAAAGAAGACAAGGAAGGATGAGCTAGGCCTCAACAAAGCCAAGGCCCATGAAAAATTCTTTCCCATATTGCTTGAAAAAAAGGAAAGGATGACGTGAATGTGGGTTCACCAAGAAAACTTTTGCAGCTCCCAAAAAGAATAATGAGAAGGAAAAAGTTTTCGAACCAATAGTGGAATTCCTTGAGCACATCGACTTTCACTTGTCTTCTCAATTGAATGGGGATGTGCATTCCATGATTTTCCCTCTGAATGGGTCGATAAGAAGAAAAGGGGGCAGTAGGTCCTAGAATGTCCAATTGTGGACAAATCTCTTGAAAAGTGAAAGGAAAAGGGTCCAAAAGTGGAGAAATCATCCAAGGATTTTTTGGCTCATATGGATGCCTTTTGCACATTTGTGGTCCAACAAGGAGAAACCATGACACAAAATCAGAAGACATCCAAGTTTATGGGCTGCATTGTGGAAGGTTTGAAGGCCATTGATAATGCCCCAAATGCAAGTTTTGCTAAGGTGACCATCAAGGCAAGGTTGCCGAACTCCTTTATAGGGAAGAAAACTAAAACCAAATGAATACAACCATGGTTGCACCAAGTAAAAGCATATATGGAAACATAACACCTCAAAACTGATAAGGAATGAATACATTTTACCCAAACCTTGTTGAAGGAGCATGTGTGGGAATGGTGGGTGTCCCAAAAGTAGGAGATGTCTGACCTCCCTGAACCCTCACATGCGAAAAGTCTAAATAGAGGTTGGACAAAAGGTTCACACCACACCACTTTGTGTTTTAGGATGGGATGGAGTTTTTGGAGCTCACCCAAGGGGATGATAGGGGCTCATTGGTCGCTTATGTCTAGGACTTCAATCATATGCTCATTATGGTCCCCCTCAAAAATGAATATGTTCAAAAATTGATATTTTTGGATCCAAACCCACCAATCTAGAAGTAGGGGGAAATACTGTAAAAACAAAAAAATACAAAGGGAATAAATGATAGGGTGTTTAATCGAGCAAGGAACCAGTGAAAACTTTGAAAGAAATTTGTTCATAAAACATTAAAAACCTTACCTTATAGATGTTCGAGATCTAACAATGCCTAAAAAATTAAACAAAAATTGAAGTAAACCCTTATTCCTTGCCAAAACTTCATGGTGAAACATACTTGTTACCAACCATGACACATGAGACTAAATAAAAAATTTCCCAGAACAGTCCCAAAAACCCCAACCCCCGAAACCCTTTGGCATATGCAAAAAAAACAACAAAATGTTAAAGCCAGAATAAATTAAAACTTTGCGAACCCCTTGCGAACCCCCCACCATCGCATCCCTCTTTGCATCCGCATACGTTACTTAAACCAAAGTCCTAAACCCTTTAACTTCCTCCTACATTAGCAAAGCCCCGACTTCGTAACCCTCTAACTTTGCGAAACTAACAGCATTACACGGCCCTTAGAAATGCGTCCATTAGTCATTTTTGAAACCTAGACTCCTTTGCGAAAAATAGTGTATCGCAAGTTGCAATGCAGATTACATCGTAAGCCCTGAATTGTCGGAAGTCCTTAAGGACCAGGGAGTGAATTTGAATTCATTCTCAAATTTGCTCGAGAATTGTCGAAGGAAAGCTTGCAGCAGAGAGGAGGTTGCGGATTACAATGGTTGGGACTGGTGGAGGGGGTTTTGGGTCTGGAGGAGGTGACAACAATGAGGAAAGTTTGAGGAAGATGATTGTTAATCATTTGAAAGCTTCAAAGTTGTTTGTAATCAATATTAGGACACCTGAAGGGTTGGCATCTTTGACAACCATCTTAGGTCAAGCATTGCAAGCAAAGCTAACTGCTGGGGAAGCACAGAGAGATGAGGAGGCAAGGAAGGCTATAAAAGCTAAGGCAGCAGAGAAGAAGAGAAAGAGAGATGAGAGAGCAACAACAAGAGCTCTCTCACCTAGAACTCTTGAAAAGAAAAGGAGGAAGCATGAGAGGGATGCCATCAAAAAGGAGAAGTTCGACCTGAAGAAGGAGGAGGAAAGGAAGAAGCTCCCTCTGATAACATTGGCAGAGGAGGGAATTCCAACCAAGCTGGCATACATTGGGGCCAAGAGCACCATTAGGCACATTGTCTCCACCAACTTTGCACGAGGAGTTGAGTGGGGCATTCTCTCAAAGGTAGAGCAGAAGAGAGTGATAAATCAGGTCAAGGGAGCATTTCGAAATGGAGGAGAGCTTGATTCACAGTGGATTGCAAACAAGATCTCCAATTCAATGTTTCAAGCAAGATACCATGACATGATGAAGATTCGTGCTCACCTAAAAGACCTGAATGTGTACAGGAACTTGTAGAGGCCGCTTCAATTCTCAGAAGACATCTGGAATGCCTTCTACCAGTCTGAGGTGTAACTGAAAGCAGCAAGGTAGCTGAAGGAGATCACAGAATAGTTAACCAAGGCCAGGAAGGCAAGAGAGTTTGGGAGGTCTGACCGTGACCTCAAGGCACTGGAGCTGAAGCTTGCTGAATGCCAATCAATGGTGGATGAGGTTGGTGATCCACCATTGAAGTTCCTCAAGGTAGTAGAGTGAGTGAAACTGGTTCCAAACACCACCCACAAGCTAGGCCAAGGTGGCATTCCCGGCCTCAAAGCAGCATTTGTAAGTACCCTCCCTCTCCTCCATTTCTTTCCTGCAAAGATTCGAACAAAGTTAATGTTGAGTTTCTGTCGAGTCAAATAGGATAGTTTGCGATACCTTTGCGATGCGTATTACATTGCAAAGATAGGTCAAATGGCGTTTTGGCGTTTGGAGTTGTGATAGTTTCAACTTTGCAAAGATTTAAATGGCGCTTTGGCGCTTTCAGATACGATGGGATTTGTTTCGCAAACTGCTTCGCAAGTTTCAATATGCGAAGGTCTACACTTCGCAAAATGGTCGGAGACTTGAATAAATTTTTTATGCATTTTTATTGACCTGTTGTATTATGGGGACAATACAAGAGGTACAAGAGGAAGATCATAGCTACAGAAATGAAAATGGGCCAGGAGCATGGCAAGGAACATCTTTTTAAACATGTTGATGCACTACTGGTGAGTGGGTTTGGTTGGGATTCAATTTCTGTTTGTGTTGATATTGTTTTCATTTGAATAAAGATTTTCATTTATGGTGTTGACTAAGCTTTGCATGTTGAAATGCAGGCATCTGAGGGTGAGAGTGAGAGCTCCCAAGGCAGTAGTGATGAGGAGGAGAGAGCTAGCACTGCTCCCAATGCTACCACTAGCAGTGGACTTAGTTCATTTGCTAGTCGAAATGCAGTTTCTGTAGGGGGCAAAGATAAAGAGGATAGGGAGGAGGAGGAGGAGAAGGGGTAGGGGGACGATGAAGAGAGGGAGGAGGATGAGCAGCCTCCCCCTCCACCAGAGAACACTAGGAAGAAGGATTCAAGGAAGAAATCCAAGAGGGGAAGGAAGTCTCCCTTCTAGATAGACAGCTAGTGTGTTAGATACCCAAGGGTTGCAAACCCTTTTACATTGTAAATATTGAAATTTTGATATATAGATTTTTTTTTTGCGGCCCAAAATGATTCCAAATGAATATAAACCCTGCTTCCAAAATATGAATATAGTGCCATGCTCTTGCGATACACAGTGGATCTCAAAACCATTTGCGAGTCATAATTCTTTGCAACATTACAAAAGCCAAAAGACCAAATATACCATGTCACAAACATCGCTACACTCTTACGAGTAAAATCATTCCAGAATAGGTTTGCGAAATCTACAATTTTGCAAACTTTTAGCGGCATTTTGAAAATCCCAAAAAGTTTGCGTTAGATCTTATATCGTAAACCGATAGACTTTTGAATCGATTTGCTAAGTTGTTGCGGTGATGGGTTTGTTGTAAATAGTTTCCGATGCATTGTTAATCATAAACAATGTATAGAAGTAGTTACAATCAGAAAAGTTTTGTGATTGTATCAAGTTCGGGAGTTGCGAAGGACTTGCGATTGTATGGGTGTGAATGTTATGGTATCGCAAGAACTTAAGAGTTTGTGAGGAATTATGGTTCGCAATAGCGGGCTTTCGGAAACTTCTTTCTTTGGTGTTTACGATGATATTTGGATCGTAAAATAGCCCCCTATTGTTGTAGTGTTCCTTTCAACTAATTGCGACTATGACCCATTTCATCTTTCTAATAAGTTGATTTTTCATAATGTTGTTTTATTTTTACAACATTATATATACATTTAGTTCCACATGCAACCAAAATAATCGCATTATAGTTGCATAAGGTACATATGCTACCTAATAGCTACACGTATAGAATATTTAATAATACATATGTACTTATATGTATATACCTACCTACTTACTTCCTACCTACCTACCTAACTATTTATTAAATACCTACATACATATACCCCTTGTACATACCCACTAGCTACCTAATAAGTTATTAATTGTATATAATTATTTAAAGGTTATTTAAATATGTATTTAAATAAATATTATTTCAATAGGTACTTAATGAGAACTTATGCTACTTAATAAGTAGGCTATGTAATAACATTTGTTAAGGAATAGTTGCAACTAGGTTACAACTATGCGACTAAATTGCAATTCAATTATAACTAAAATTTTATCCCATATTGTTTGTCCTCCCTTAAAAGGCTAAACTTAAAATAAAATAGGATTTTGTTGTAAAATTTAAAACCTAAACCTAAGTACCTACCTATGTAGGTTAAACCTCTAGCTAGGTGACCTAAGCTTAGCCTAGGTGCCACATGGCCTATTGTAGATGGCCTAGCCCGAAACTAAGTTAAGTACCTAGGCACCTAGCTAGGTTAAGTGGCCTAACCTAGGTGCCACGTGGCCTATCATAAATGGTCCAATCGTAAATGATTATAAAGCAATTTTAAGTTGCCACATGGGACAATTTTAGGCCACCATGTGGCACAATTTAAGTGTTTTAATTAGATGGTTGAAAAAAGTGGAAATATTTCTTTGGCAATTTTTTTAAAAAATCCAAATGATGCCACAGGTCACATTCTTGCACTACCATGTGTGACATTTTTAGGCTACCACATGTCACATTCTCAGGCCACCATGTGTGAACATATTGGTGTGCATTATAGTCACAAGTGTAGATGCAAATGTAGTCATAAGAACTCATCCCTAAATACGTGTATAAAATTGCTATACTTATATTATGTAAAAACTATATTTCATTTGTCACTTGTGACTAGCATCATTGGCAACTTCTCATTTGTTGCTAGGCTAATTTTTAGTCAAAGGTGTAAAATTTAGTTGCAAATGACATTTTTATATTAATGAAATTCTTTGCCAACAAGGCGAAAAATGAGTTTACTTAGGAAAAGATGAACCTCTTGAGGCACATCTTGTCACAAGAAGGGGCAATGCCTGACCCTAAGAAGTTATAAACCATAAAAGATTGGAAAAGGTTAGTCACAGTCAAAGAAATATGATCCTTTGTAGGCTTGGTTAAATTCTACTAGAAATTTATAAAAGGTTTTTCATAGTTGGTGAAGCTAATTTTGGATCTCCATGAAAAGGAATTATTTTTCAAATGGAGGAAGAGGAGCAAAAAACATTTAAAGACTTGAGAAAAAAACTTTCGTCCACCCATGTGCTAAAATTCCCAAATTTCATCAAGTTGTTTGAAGTCCACACTGATGCGAATGACTTCATTATCAGTGTGGTGTTCCTGCAAGATGGACACCTCATTTCTTTTAAAAAGAAGAAATTTTGCGAGGCACAACTATGATAGCCAACTCATGAAAATGAATTTATGTCATCATGACACACCCCCAAACTCTTCATAAGATTCAAATGTGAGTTCGAAGGTGAAAGCAACAGAAGAAGAAATAATTGGGATGTGTTCCTTGGCTTGCAACACTTTGGGGGTAAGAAGGCATGTTGGAGCTCCGGGATAAGGACCTGGAAAATTGATAAGCTGGTCAACTATTCACACATGTTTACACAAACCAAACAACAAAGGTTTAGTGGTAGTGGTTAATGCATAATTGTAACACTATTGGTGCACGGATAAGTCATGGGCATACACGGACTCACAAAATTCACCATGGCCCGATCTTGGGAAAAGCCCCACCTTCTTCCTTATAATATTCTTTGTGCATAACCACGAGGCCTACACCCAAATGTTGGGAAACCTAAAATTTTCAAAATCGAGATTCTTGTAACTTTGGAAGCCCATAACTTTGTGTGTTGACCTCTAATTAAGGTGAGGTGTGAAGCATAGTTATAGCCCTCATTGAGAGCTTTTAATGGTCATTAGCACACCACTTTCAAGCAAGTAAATTAAGGTGATTCTTAATTTTTAGTGATCAAAAGTCAAATTGACAATTTAACTCACGACCTTTCTTTTGGCCATAACTTGTGTTTTAAGTACCCAAATGGGTCATGCAAGCCCATTTTAGATATCTACGTCTCAAGATATTTCTAATGGTATAAGGAACTTTTCAATTCAATGAGTTTTGGCCCCTAAAATTGCTCTCTGAAAATTTGAAAATCCATTGGGACTCTAACTCTTAAAATGGGAACCCACTTGGGAGTGTGTGGGTTCATTCCCTCACATTCTCTTACATTCGAGAGAACATGAAATGTGATTCTTGGGATTCACTCTTGGCTCACACCTTTGTAAGCCCAAGGTTAGGGTCGTGACACGTCATGTGTTGCCTAAAAACATGGCAATAATACCTAGGGATGCATAAGAACAAGGTTTTCACGGACAACATCTCCTTGCAATATTTCTAAACACAACCGAAGGCCTTGACAAAAAAACTAACATGGCACAATATCATGGCATTACTAGATGTGGAGTTGATTCACAAACCAAGATAGGACAATGTGGTCCCTAATGCACTAAATAGGAAGGAAAAATTTTAGATTAAAAAACCCTTGACTAAAACCCAAGCATTAAAAGCCATTTTCCAAGGAGAAAATAACCTAGAAAGGAAAATAAAGGAAACCTATGTGTAAGATCTACTTGCCCGACACCATTTTTAAAAATTACACAAATGAAAAAAAGTGAAAGGCATCACCTTAAAGAAAGGTCTATTCAAATGGAAATAATTTCGAATCTATGTGCCAGCAAAAGAGCTGCACATGAAAATCATGTAGAAAAATCATGATGTGCCCATGGCAAGGCACCGTGGTGGAAAATCCACAATAGTGGTTGTAGGAAAAAAAATTATGGGCCTAAAATGAAACATGATGTAAAACATTTCGTGCACACCTATGTTAAATGCTAAAACATGAAATCCATATACAAAAAAAAAATGGACTACATAGACTTCTACCAATCCTGAACGAACCATGGGAAAATGTTTCCATGGACTTCATGACCCAACTACCTAAATGGAATGGAATGGATACCATCCTCATGGCAGTTGATTAATTCTTCAAGTTGGCAAAAATGGTTTCAATTAAGATAACCGTGACAACTTTCAACTTGACAAAGTTGTTTTTGATATTTGGGTCAAGCATCATGGGATGCCACAATTTATTGTGAGCAATAGGGATCCCAAGTTTATGATGGGCTTCTAAAAGCATTTATTCTAAAAGGTGGGGACAAAATTGTCATCTAGTACGACATTTCACCCACAAACTAATTGCCACACACAAAGGGTCAATGGGGTGTTAAATCAATACCTTAGGAATTATGTGAAAGCAAATAAAAAAGATTGGTGTGAACATCTAATCCTTGCAAAGTTTTGTTATAACTCCATAATGCACTCAATGACGAAATTATGTTTGTTTAAATTAACATTGGGAAGAAAAAGCCAAGAAGCCGATGGACTTAGCCATTCCCATGGGACGAAGAGATCACTCCAAGGAAGTTGTGGAGATGATCAAAGGGCATTAAAAAATAGTGAAGAAACTCTTGAAATAAGCTCAAAAGCAATATGAAAAGCATGTCAATTAAACACAAAGGCATATCGAGTTTGAAGTTCGACAACATGTGTGGCTAAACATCTGAGATTTTAAGATGCTCGATGGACTAACCCCATGTTTCATTGCCAAGTATGTGGGGCCTTATGAAATTTTGCATAAACCGCATCCTGACATGTACACCTTAAATTTTCCAACTAATTTTGTGGCATATCTTATTTCCACGTTTCAAAAATTAAATTATTTCTTTGTGATGAATAAAAACCAGATCAAAAGCAAAAAATGTGATTGGAAGTTGATGCAATTGAACATAAACTTACCATCAAAATCAAAGGCATACTTTGTGTTAGGCAAGCATGCTTTACAGGCAAGGAGTACATGGTGAAATATAAAGGTTGCCATCATAAGGAAGCAGTGTGGATGAAGCCTGCTCATTTGGACCACTTGCCAAAAAAGGTAAACAAATTCAAATAGGAAAAGGGTCATGAACATGGAGTGAAAAGAACTTGGAAGAAAAAGAATGACCCATTTGCAAGCAACCTAAGTGTTGATGAAGACATCAACCTCTAAAGTGGGGGAGAACGCCCACAAAATTAACTAACTACTCTCACCAAGTGATGGTTAAGGGTTTTTGCAAGTGTGGTTGGATACGAAAAGGCTAAGGTTCATGGTGGAGGAAGTGGTTGAGAAAGGCAAGGGAGTGGCACCAATAGAAATAAACTTGGAGTTGATTTCAATTTGAAAAAATCTAAGCCTCCATCACACGAGATTGAGGTAGTGGTGTGTGCAAATAAAGTGGCATATACCTTAATGGCAAAGTTAAATTTCCTATGCATAAGCTCGCAAATCATGTCCGTCATGGGTAAAATGGATTTGGGCTGTAAAGCCCAGTCCAACGCCATCTATTGGTGCATTTATAATTCTCGTTTGGTGTGGTGGTCAACTCCCAAGCTAAAAACTTGAAGTAGATTTTGAAGAAAAATAAAAAATGGTTGAATATAAGGGATTTGAAGAAGATGCCAAGTGAGCATAGGGTGAAAGCACACTAAGCCACCCAAAAATTGTAGTCACAAGTATAATCTTTTTGCAATTAACTTTTTTGGTAATGTATGGACATCACATCTTGGATTATTTTTGTTTGTTTGAAATATATTTGATTAAATTAAAAATTAATCTAATCAATTATTTTTAAGAATCCAACAAATAATGGAAACCTTGAATGCATGGAATATATTTGTGACAAAATAATACCTATCAAAAAATTTGAAAAACTTGCATTTATACTTCAAAACTAGGGTTGTGAGTTGAATTTTTGGGTGAATTTTTTAATGCTATATGATATTGATATACATGAATTAAATCTAGGACCATTTAAAGATTTAAAGTTTTTGGATGAAATTTCATTCAAAAAATGTGAGTTCTTTTCATTTTAAAATAGTAAATGCATAATAATATATATATTTTAGGAAAAATACCACTACCATATCAAAGATGAGGAGATTTTATGGATGGACATTGCATTATTTTTTCAATTTTTTTAAATTTGGCAATCTTTCATGAACCACAAACATGAAGCCCTATAGCCTTTGAAAAATTGTAAGTTATCTACTATATGTACATTAATTTTATCCAATCCTTTTCATTTAACTATTGAATCAAGATTAATTTTGATTCAAAATGAACTATGAATTCCAAAATGTTGTCATGCAAATTTTTAAGTTTTTTGCTTGTGTTTAAGATAGCAAAAAGATACCATCAAGATTTTAACTTATGGATACTATAATATTCATTATACATCACCTTCTTTATTGAGAAGGGGCTCACCCTTAGTGTGCTTTCACCCCACATTCGGTTAAAGTAGAAGACACATCTAGTAAAACCACGTACATTGAAAACACAAAGACATAGTGTGAATGGGCTTTTTTGATCGGGAAGTAGTTAATCTTGCCAAAAGGAGTTGAGAGAGAAATTAGTAGAAACACTAAAGGTGATCATTCCATGGAAACATCAACAAAGACATTGACATCTCTAAAGTGGGGGATAGTGACATGCCTCTCTAGGTAAACCTTCAAGTGTGGGGGCTTACCTAGTTGGGGCCCAAATCTAGATCATTATGGGGTGACCCATGTAGTAGCTTGGGTTATGAGTGTAAGTGTGGGCTAGGTTCAATTCCTAGTTTGACAGATTCATGAATTACATAGGTGCCGATGAATGAAGGTTTGAGGAAGGGGGTATGAGGTGTTGGCCTTGACACGCTAAATCTTTGAACTAGATGAAGTCTATGGTTAGGCCACAAGATGGGAGATGGTAATCCCAAATGACAAGGCCTTGGACCACTTGAGAAGTTTGCAACATGATTTAATCCCACCCGTCTAATGATTGGGAATAGCCCAAGGTTGTGAGGTAAATCTGAATGCCAAATCTTTACCAAATGTGTGGTTTTCCATGTGTAGGTAGTGTAGGTGTTTAGGGAGGCACGGAGAATGGAACAAAGGTGATAATGGAACAGCACCAAGGTGTATTTGGGTGCAAGACTATCCATGACGTTATAATTTCTAGAAGGATTTATAAGTTGTGTTTCATGTGAAAGAAGAAAGGTCTATAGTTTGTTATTTGTTTCTTATGTGTGAGTTGTATAAAATGTTGTTATGGGAAAGTTGTTGAGATGATTATGAAATTGGTGGTGCATAAAAAGCTCTAAACATGGTGTGTGGAGTGAATTTGTTGTTGTTTTGAATAATAGCTGCAATACAAGCATATATAATTTGTTCAAGGATAATTCTCTAAATGATATTATGTTTGTATTTTTCTTGGGAGTATAAAATGTGTTGTTGAGCACACATTGTTGGTGGATTCAAAATTGTAATCATCTAGTTTATTACACTAAGCTTTATAATTCATATGCAAATGTATAAATAAAATCAATAGTAGTATGCAAGGAAATGATGACGAATCTTAAAACCATTCACAATCCAAGAGAAGAAATGGGATAGTTGGGCAAATCAAGGTATTGGGATTCTCAAGAAAAGTAAATGGCATATTGAACATTACATTGTGTTGTTAGGTCAAAATAGTTAGATCCAACGTAATGAGAGTTGAGGGCTATAAAATTGTGATGTCAAAACCTTAAATTATAAGGGAAGTTATTTTTTGCATATGTTATGAAACACATGAAATAAAAAGGTATTTTTGGTATGCTATGAAATAATAGAAGATGAAAGCACAATCAATTATATCAAAAACATAGTGTTTAATAGTTAAATCATTTAAATCCACATGTATGCATGAAAGTAGCTTAATAACTCATATTATAATAAAAACCTTGTTTACTTTTATTGACCTTATAAGAATGTAAATCTAAAATTTGAAAAAAATTGCATCATAAAAATATTTTTTAATTTTTTTTTGAAACAACCATATAATTATGTTAAAATTTATTCCAACCATTCCAAAAATCAAATAAACATTTGTGGGTGAAAATCCTTAAGGTGTACCACGTAGAACAAAAAGGGCCTAGTCCTTACTACAATTCTTTCTTACCTTATATTTTGATCCCCATAAAAAATAATGAATCAAATTTCAAAAGGACTGTATTTTACACTATTAAAATTTTAGATTTCATCACAATCATCCATAAATGTGTCTTTACATGGTAAAAAAGGATTAGGTAAAAAAGACAAGAAAAGGTGATGTTGTGACAAGATTTTGTACACCTTAAAAATTTTACACCTTTGCAAAAAAAATCATAATTTCTTAGATATTTAGAATTTTTTTTTCTTTTTTTTAATTTAATTTTCTAAAAATTATTTACACATAATGGTTATGCTTTCACCTTAAGACATTAAAGAAATAATTTATTAAAATTAGAAAGAATGAAATATATTTCAAGTATATTTTCATAATCTAATTCTAAAAACTTTATTTATATTTAAAATTTAAAACATTCCAATAATTTTGCACCTTACATTTTTTTACATATCATTTTGGAAAAAATGAAAATATTTTTTCCCTTACAATAAAGTTTTTAAGTGTAAAGGTGGTCTTGTGCATTGTGTCCATTCCAAGGTCAACAAGTTTACAAAGAAAAGTTTGAGAACACAAATCTTCTTGAAACTTTCTTCATCTTCCTTCTTTATAGAGTTCCCATTCTCTCCAATTCATCTTTTCTCTCTACAAAGTTCTCACTCTTTGCCCCACACACAAAGACCACATGTGTAAGAAAAATAGGTGATATACACATAGAAACAAAGTTGTGTAACATGAATCTAGTTTTGTCCTCATTTTTGCATGATCTAATTTTTATTTTTTCCTCACTTTCCACAAAGCTCCCACTCTTTTCCCACACACACATTGGTTATAGGAAAAAAAATGACATTACATTCGTTAAGTTTTTGCAAAAAGAAAATTTGATCCCCATTTTGAAAAAGCTCGTCCACATCCTCATTCTTTGCAAGACTCCCAATCTCTCTTCACACACCACATTGCAAAAGCTTTACAAACAATGCAAAGAACATGAAAAAAAACCCACTATGTTAAACCTCACAAAATGAATAATCTTGAAAGACCACCAAATTTAGTGCATTTATGGGTTTCAACTTGTGTTATTTTTTTCAATAGGGGGTCCAAACAAGTGTTCAAACATGTACCTTTAGTATTAATTTGGGATTATTAGATTTTTTAGCATTTACATTTACCATGCCCAATGTGTAAATTTTTTTTTACATTTACACAGTGTCATGTAAATGTTTTTAGTAGGGTAAATATAAGTGTAAATATCATATGCCTTTAATGAATATACCTATTTGCAATCCATAGTAATTGGTTGTAGGTGTACCCCAAAACATGATGATTTGTTGTATGGGTCACTTTGTTTGGCCTTCACAAAAAAATAATATTTCTACTGTTCCCCAAAGAAAAGATTTTACCACCAATAAGGTAGTGCATATGTGCTTCCCTTTAACTCAAATATATATAATATATGCCCACATTTTCGGGCAAAGGATATGGGGGACTATCTTGTGTGCACATTCTTTGATGCATATTGGGTGCATGTTACCCCACGTTATTGTTTGAATTGAATTTCCATTTTTAACTTTGTTCATAATTCTTTTTAGTGTAGGCTTTTACAAGAGTTTGGGCACCTATTGTGATTCATATTGATTAGTTGTGATGCATCCCAAGTTTGCTTTTTGACAATGGGCCATTTTGATTGGCCCATCATTAAAAATGTTCTAAAACTTAGGGAATTTTTTGTTCACTAACATTCATGTTGATATTTTTTACACAAATTTCTTTTCAAAAAACATTATAGGTGCAAACACAATAAAATGAATGATTAAAAGGCATGGAAATTGCTTAGAACTATAATCTTGAATTTTTGAAATATCACAAAGGAAACACAATAATTTGGATTATCAATTTTTTTGAAGTAGATTCCATTAATTGCAAAGTTCAATGGTGAAATTTTCATTCAAATTGCTAATGTTTCAAGAGTCCTTTTACATGTTTAAAGCACTCAATTTTTGCTTGTGGACAATCCTCTCTTTTTCAAACATATTTTTTCCACATCAAGTGTGCACCATTCCTTTTCAAATTTAAAAAGGATCTTAATCTTAATGATTAAAAGGCAAAAGGAATTCAAATCGATGAAATTCATGTTTATAACACATTTTGGTGCTTTTGGTTTAAACATGTTTTTGGCCTTTAAAATTGTGAATTTTGAAAATGTGTCTTCAATAGAAGTTATTCATTTTTAGATCATAAAGGATATGGATGCATCATATATATGATATAGGATCAAGATGAAATAAAAAAATTATATGTAACACACAATTGTAAATTGGGTATGAAAAATACAAAATTTGAAATAGTACACCAACACATGAATGTCACATGTCCAATGTAATCCTTGGAAAATGACTTAACCTTGTCATCATTGACCCATTATATTGTGTTTTCACCCTTACATGGATTTGCATTGATTTATATATGGATAAGTGTAAATAATTTGCATTTACATAGAAGGTATGTCTAAAATGATATACACACCCAACATTAGTCCAAACCTTTTAAGGAGTCCCAAAATCATGCAATCACCACGTTAACTTCTTTTTGTATTCCTTTACTAGTTTGGAACCTCTTAATTCAATGGACACAAAGTGGATAAAATTGATAATTTTAAATATATGCTGATTTGAACTATTATTAAATTATAGCTTAGATCACCATATATTTAGAAATATCTAAACCACTTAACTTTATGGATAACCCTGTGATCTTGGCACCATTGTTCCATTGATTGAAATGCACACCTAAATGTACTTGAATGTTCAAAAGAACTTGATTTCAAACAAAGCATGATCAAGTAGGCACGGAATTCAAAAGCCTATGATCTTTGTTTTGGTGATGACAATTTCATAGTGAATTTTCCAACTATTAGTTTTTCCCTCATTGTATTGCTTGTAAAATGATTATATCATTATTTAGGGTTTAGTATCATTGGTGTTTTGAACTCTTATTTGTTAAGGATGTAAATAAATCTATGGAATTTGATTGAAGGTTATTATTCATCTTTAGGGAAAGAACTCTTTGTATATTTTATGGAACATATGGCATTATATGGTATTTTTGGGTATGTTATAAAATAATAAGAATATTAAAAGAATATTTTATTAAAACTTAAAATAGTTTAATTATATTTTCATGATCCAATTCTAAGCACCATATTTACATTTACATGTAAATTATAATTTTTATTTATTTAATAAGTTGCACCCTATTTTTTTTACACATTGTCATTTGAAAAAAAAATGGAAGCAACTTCCCATGGTTCATTTTTCTCATTTAGTGCATAAGGAACCAATGCAAAATAGTGGATTATTTATTATTTCTTTTTATATTTTAAATATGTAGCACAAATAGCAAAGGGATTTTGAGAAGATGATGCCTTTTTGGCCACTTTACAAAACAAATGTGTGATGTATGTGGTTATATTGCACCAACAAATGTATAAATTTGGTGAAAAGATTTGAAGTCGTAGAAGTAATTGATCACTTTTACTTAGACATATGTGTGGGAAAACGCAAGCTCCAAGCATGCAAAAGTGTTCAATTTTTAAGCTTCCAACATACAATGTAGTTAGCTAGGCAACATGTTCAATACCTACAAGTACATGTTTAAAATCAAAGTACTTACTATTAAGTCTAAACACCTTGTGGGGGATTTGAACCCTATCACAAGGATTCTACCCATTTTAGCATGAAGTACAAGTGTAATACTTAACAATGTTAGTATTATAACAAATTAACACAACAAGATTATGCAATGTGGCAAATGGGAAATGTACCCACAGTTACATCCATTAGTGTAGTTGTTAGTACATCCATGCACCAAGAATTGTTCATGAAAGGGCTAAGGCAAAACATAGAAATAAAACAACCCCAACCCATGTATCAAATGTAAACTTGACACAAAAACTCAAATACTTGTTAAAAAAACCTATTGCACACATATCTCACAACAAAAATTTAAAGCATCAACTTGCAACCAACACAACAACAAAACAACACAAACATTTGTTTCACCCTCTAATTGCAAACATTACTAGAAATTTTGGGTTTTGCAACTATCGTTTGCAACTAAAATTCAGTTACATGTGACACAAGCAACTACAAATTTGTGTAGTTGCATAAAACAAGTTGCACATGATATTCAATTGCATGCGACATTATGTATGCAACATGTATATACGGTGTTAATATACATGTTCATCCATACATACTAATCCAAATGTAGTTGCACCTTATGTGCAACTCTCTTTGCAACTACAATGCAATTAATAAAAATATGACACATGTTTAAAAATTGGACAGCTAGCTTGTGGACACATGTCACTAATTAAATATTTTTGTGTTTTCAAAATAAAAAATTCATTGGGTTAATCTCAATCATTAAAATTTATGCCATTAAAATGATGACACGTGGCACACCATGGAACGTTCATTGACCAATTGACACGTGTCCATTCTTAAAACACCAATTATATGGTGACATGTGGAAATTAACGCCCTCCTATTTTTAAATATTAATTAATAAAATCTAAATCGTCCAATTAATGGCTAATAAAATGTTGACATGTGTTGCTTAAGTAGGTAGGTTATTATTAAACCCTACTAGGTAAGTAGGCTTACTTAAGAGTATGTAAGTAGGTTGAACATAACTAGGTTTAAGCTATATAAATAAGATTAGAATAATCTGATTTTATTTTAAAAATTAACCATTTCATAAGGGTCAAGCTTTTTTAATTCAGTCATCCCCAATGGCGTTTGATGTTTCATTATTATACAATTATTGCTCCTAGTTATATACTGAGCCAAATAGAATTGGAAGCCAAAGGATATGCGATAAAAAATTCCATTGCAAACCTCATGAACCAACCTAGTTGCACATTAGATGCAACTAATGTATTAGAGTATAGTAGCCAAGGGAGGGTTCCGTTGATTTTGGTGTCCAAACCAAACATGAAGCCCTCTTCTTGGCGCATCTAACACAATAAGAATCGTTGAAAATGGATAAGAAATGAGAAAGTTATGGTCCCCCAAAGTAAAGGGGGTCAGAAATTCAAAAAAGACCATTGAACACTACAAAGGCCGATTTTTAAACACCCAAAAAGTTCCTTTTATGTTGGTTTTTTTGCTATTAAAGTCTCAATATGATTTGTAGAACTTCAGTTAGTGCTCCTATAGCACTTTAAATCGTTTAAAATGAATAACAAATAAGAAAGTTATGAGGTTTGAAAATAGGAGGGTTTCAAAGAAAAAAAAACATGTTTTGTAACTTCGAAAAAAGCTTATTTTTCATGTTTTTATTCTTGTTTTTTCATAACTCCTTGTCTTTTACACTTCAAAATTGATTGTAAGATATTTTTTAATAATTATAATTACTTAATGAAAATATGATTTTAACATTATTATCAAGCTTAAACTAGTAATTAACTTAACATGTTTATGTACTTGTAGGTTAATTTGTGTAGCCTATTTACATTAATATTTTAACATAAATAATAAAATTTAAATATATATATACCTATTGATTATCATTATAATTATAATAGAAATTTAATTGATAATTATGAACATTTACAATAAATTTTAATATTATCATATTAATTGATTCTGAATAATTTTTTGTTTAATCAAATTTACATTTTCTGAAAAATATTCCAAATAAAATAAAATAAAATATTTTTACTTGCCAAAAAAATATTTAAATATATTTGACAAATAAAATTTAAAAAATTGCAATATAAATTTAAACCATGGTTTAATTTAATTTAATTTAACATAATTTAGTTTAACCATAATTAATTTAGCCTAACTTAATTTAACCATTGTTAGTTTTAGCTTAATTTAATTTAGCCATAAATATTTTAACCTAACTTAATTTAACCATATTTATTTCATGTTAATTTAATTTAACTTAATTTAGTTTAGCCATAATAAATATATTCTAGTTTGTTTTAGCCATAAATAATTTAGCTTAATTTAATTTAGCCATGGTTAATTTACCTTGTTTTAAAATTTAGCCTAGGTTAGTTTAAGTTAACCTAAGTTAGCATGGGGTTAACCTTAGTACTAAAGGCACATAATATTATTATACATAGCCTATGTAAATATATTAAGTATAATAATTTAAGTATGTATAAATTTAAACCATTATTTTTATGACATGTGTCCATGTTGTACACATTTAGTTGCACATTAATTGCACACACAACCGTATGGCTGAAAATTTATACAATACCAAGTTTATAGTTACAAACATGACCAAGATAGTTGCAAATGATTTAGGGTTTGGGGTCCTAAACCCCTAAACTCTAAACCCTACATAATTTCTAGTAGTGAAAAATTTTGAACTATCAAAAATTATAAAATATCATGAATGAAAAGAACTTAAAGAAACATGTGTGTTACAATATTCAAACATGCCCAACCAATTAATTCGAAAGATGAGATTCATAGTTGTCATTATGTTTGTGCATCTATCATGACGTGACAACTGCATTTGGAAATAGATGCAACCCTATGTCACATCAACCTAGGTCAACCTAGGGTCAACTGAACTCAAAGGCCATCTTGGGTGCCAATGGCAAGTTTACAACCAACTAGAAAAGGAATAGTTTCGATCTTCATAAACCCCTACGATGATTAAAATGTCTTTTGGTTGCCACATAATTTTGGTTGCCAAGCAATTGGTGATTGAAAACTTTTGATCGCCTCATGTATGTGACCAAACCAGTTGCCATATGTAAGGTGATCAAAAAAATTCAATCACCAATAGTTTGTCGACCGAAACCCTTTTTCAATCACTTTCTACTACTAACAACTAAATTTTAGTCGCTTTCACTTGTGTCATGCGTAAAGTTCAATGAAAGATTTCTAAAAATGTATTAACATATAACATGCCCCTTTTTCAAATTCAATCGTTGGCAATTGAAAAATTCCACTTGCCATCCAACACTTGAGATTTTTTCAATGGTAACCAAAACACAATTTTGGTCACAATATGTCAAACGATTGAAATTTTTTGGTTGCCAACAATTTGGCAACCCAAACCCTTTTTGAGTCATTAGCAATTGTTACTTTCTATTATTCGCAATTGAATTTTATATCACCTTTAATCACTAGGAATAGATCTCAACCAAAGCTTTTCAAAAACATGTAAAAGTCACATTACTAAAGGTACATTCACACCTTATGTTAAGTCAATGTTAGGTGGCATCTTAGGTGGCACCCAATGTTCAATGGGTGATTATTTAATATTAAGTGAATCTTAACTTAACATAAAACCTTGGTGGTAAATAGGTTTAGGTTCTAAAATGACTAGCTTGGTGTTAGGAGACTTAATACTAGAGTTTGTGACACTAAGTATGAATGCACCTATAAATCCAAGGAGGTAAGGAGGTATGTAAGCAAGTAAGGCACTTGCATAGTGGCTACTAGGTAGGTAGATACTAGATACATGTTGGATGGGTTAGTAGTTAGTACATTAGGTAACCAGCGTTGTTAGCTATGGGAACACAAATACAACGAAAAAGTGTTTTCCTGTCCACATTTATCATCCATCCAGGGCATGGTGCCCCGCTAAGTGTTGGCTCACTCTCTCGAGGGGAGGGGGAGAAAGAGCGTGCGGGAGCGAGAGACTGGAGGACGTTTTGTTTAGGTTTTGGTCTGGTGTTCTGCAGTGGCGGCTGTTGTGAGGAGGAGGAGAAGCATGAGCGTGTCTGGCGGAAGAAGTTTTAGCTGCAGGCCTGCGATGACCATGATGACGATGTTGATGCCAGCAGCCATGAATCGAGTCTTGTGGACTCTTACATTGCTCCTGATCATGTCGCTGGTTACCCAGAACCTGGTGGCTCCTTTCACCTTCGTGCTTGCCCAAGAGTTCGAAGGTTTCCTGGAGGATATGGGTGACGGAGAAGATGCAGAGATGGATTCTCCTCCGTTTCCCATTCCAGTGGCACGCTCGCAACATCAGGAGCCGTCTTCTCGCACCCCCGCCTCCACCTCCTCCTCCTCCTCCTCTTCCTCATCCTCCTCGCGTAACCCTAACCCTGATCCGGGAGCAGCAGCAGCGGCGGCGGCTACAGGATCGGTGAGAAGCGGGAAAAGAAACGAAGCTGAGAATCGAAAGGTGGATCCGCACGAGTTTTGGGACGAGGATGAATTCGAGGGTTTGCCTGTGAAGCTCGGAGAGAAGGAGTCGCCCTCCTCGCCCTCCTCGCCATCGTCTTCTGCTGTGCAAGATGAGAAAATCGACAGCAAACAGAACAAGAGAAGCTCCAAGTCTTATGTTTTGAAGCCTCCGCAGAACTACTACATGGAAGGTGCATGTGTGGTGTTTCTTGTGATTTATGGAACCGTTTACTGGTTAGGGAAGAAGGAGAATGAAAGGATTGCTCTTGCTTGGGCTTCGCAGTTTGTGAGCAAGGACAGTATCTTTGAAAAGAATTTCAGTTTGTTGGGAACCGGAGATGGTCCTGATGATCCTCTGTTAGTGAAAGAGGGACAGAATGTGTTCAAGTTTTATGCAAGCGGAAGAAGGTACTGTGAAGGACTTCTTGCCACCATGGAATTTCAAGCCCGCCATGACCTACTTTCTAGAGCTTGGTATTTGGTGTCCCCTGGCAAGGATGAATTGAACATTGATGTGTATATGAATGATGAGAACATGGAGCCTATTGTTTTTGCTCTCACTAGACGGAAACAAGGCAAGGAGATGCTCAAGGAATGCAAGGATCTTCAACAGTTTGCCAGTATGTTGTCTCCCCCAACAGGGCCCAGGAAATGGGTTGCAGAAGAATTGGTTGTTATCAGTGAATCAAGGGAGATTGCAGTAGATCTTCTCACAGATGGATTGCTTGAGCAAGTCTTTGGCAAGAAAGCTTTTCAAACTGTTGCACCATACTTTGTTTCACTTCATTTCTCTGACCAGCAAGCAGTGGGATTGCACAAGAAATTGCTTCAGTTCAAGTTTCTGATTCCTCCAGCAGAGAGGATGGCAGACATGGCTCGTCTAATCTCAATAGTCCCTTACTTTATAGATGCAATTGGAAGATATAAGCTTAGTGCGCCTGCTCGGACCAAGGCCTCTGGTGTGCGAGCAAAACTTGACCAAGAGAATGCAAAGGAATTGGCAAAAGCTCGCCAAGAAGCTTTACAGAAGAAGAAGATGGAGAGGGAAACACAGTTGTCCAGCAAGCAAGAAGAGAAAGAACGCCTTCGACAGCTGAAAAAGTCCATGCCAAAGGTGAAGATGTCAAGGGGACACTAGTGAGTTTACTTCCCCCCCCAAAGTCCTTTCCTTTGGGACTTTTTCTGGGGTTACTGTTAAAGAAATCTTTTATCTGCAGTGTAACTTGCTCATTGCAAACTCTGCTTTCTTGTTCTTGACCATTGCAAATTATACACACATTATGCTCTCTCACAAGCACCATACATTTGCATACCTCTAGTGTGATGATGAATGAGGGTCAGACAGTAAAAGATTTCATGTTGAAATGTCACATTCATTTCCAGTATGCACTGATAATTAGGGTTGTGTAGCCACAGCTTTTGTGGGTCTCACCTTCAGGTCAAAACTTGTTAAATGAGCTGGAGTAGGATTTTTTTTTCCCCCTCTCCTGCTACCTTATTGGCAGAGGAAAAGAAAGGATTACCAAAAACCCCATGCTGCTGGGATGGGAAGAAAGAAGAAACCGGTTCCTCTTTTTTTTTCTTTTCCTCTTCTGTGACCTTTTCTGTTTGTAAGATTCCTATGTTGACTCTTGAATAGAGATTACAAATGTTCGTTTATACTACTTCAACTTCTTTCAGTTGTTCACTGGGTATTACAATTGTGGATAGTAATTTTTGTTTACTGAACTTCAACTTTTCCACTTGTTCCTCCCTGGACTTTCCTTGGATATTCATGGGGGAATGAATGCATAACAAATACAGGAACAGTATCAATTGCATCAGGAATTCAAGTTGTAATAGGAAACATTCTTTGTGAACGTACACAATGTCACTTGAAACTTGTGAAAAACTTAGGAATGTGTTTGATAACATCGCATGTGAACCAACAATTAAAACATGGGATTGTTGTTGGGAATGTTGTGAAAATGCAAAATGAGCAAGTGCAATTGGGATGTATTGAATCCAGTCTCAAATCCCATTTGGAACATACATGCATGTAGACATTTTTAATTAAACTTGAACTTATGGGAAAATCAATGCATCAAAGATCTATGCAACCTTGTGAAGGTTTATGACTACCCCCAACTCAAAATTACCCAATCCAAGTTTGCACCATGAAGGATGTCATCCATTTCCCTCAGTCTCCCTCTTTGAACTTTGATTAGGCTCTAATATATTCAACACTCTCTATTAAGCTAGTCTTTGGTCATCTGACACTCACTAGGTTAAAGTTGAAGGCAGTTTGGTTGAGATGGTGCCTCCGCATCAAGAAAGTTGATAT
>Ga0209208_10001084_pt1 | contig 37926 bp, 22 predicted proteins | sample S1TSphfallax_3_FD_187694 | JGI IMG/M metagenome (GOLD analysis project Ga0209208, IMG submission 187694) | Host-associated microbial communities from peat moss isolated from Minnesota, USA - S1T2_Fd - Sphagnum fallax MG (SPAdes) (version 2) | ecosystem: Host-associated > Plants > Peat moss >...
TGTTACAACAATTATTATTATGTGTAACTAAGGTTTAATAAAAATAATCATTTATAATTATTTATAAAAGTGATATACTATGGATAACACTACTAGAAAAAATCCTTAAAGCTCAATCAATAATTTGTTGAATTAAAATATAAATTTAAGATTCCAAAATAGTAATTTAGAATTCAAATATCAAATTCTAGATCAAATAAGTTTTTTGAAGATAAATAATAAATTTCAGAATTGAAATGTCAATTTTCAAGTTAAAATAATAATATTCAAAATTAAAATGTCCATTTTAAGACTCAACTAATAATTTTCTGAATTGAAATATTAATTTCAATAATCCAAAATAATAATTTGGAATTCAATTTTCAATTTTCAAGTCAAATAATTTTTTAAAATTTGAATTTAGAACTTCAGAATTCAAATATCAAATTTCAAGTTCAAATAAAAGTATTTAAAATCAAAATGTCGATTTTTAGACTCAATATTGTTTTTTGAATTGAAATACTAATTTTTAGATTCGAAAATAATAATGTAGAAATAAAATATTAATTTTTAGATCAAATAAGTTTTTTGAATTTTAAATAAACATTTCCAGAATTGAACTGTTAATTTTCAGAGTCAAATAAAAATATTCAAAATTAAAACGTCCATTTTTAGACTCAATTAATAATTTTCAAACTGGAAGTATTAATTTTGAGAATCCAAAATAATAATTTGGAATTAAAATTTCAAGTTCAAATCAAATGATTATTTCAAAATTTAAATGAAAATTTTTCAAAGTTGAAATATAAATTTTAATATTTATATTCAAATATTCAAAATTAAAATGTCCATTTTTACAATCAATTATAGTTTTCTGAATTGAAATACTAATTTTTGGATTCGAAAATATTAGTGTAGAATTCAAATATCAAATTTTAGATCAAATAAGCATTTTTAAATTTAAATTGAAAATATCATGTTCAAATCCAGAATCTAAAATTCAAATAATGTTTTAAACAATTGAAATAACAATCTTCAAATTTGAATAAAAAATTCAAAGGTCAAATATTAATTTTGAGATTCATTATATGAATAGTATACATACGTATGCATATTATATATAATTTTAGTACGTACATTATAATACACCCCTATGTCATTGTAGAATACCTTTAGGATGTAACTAATTTGGTGACTATTGCGACTAATGGGATAAATCAACCTATTAATGGATGAAAATAAATGTAAAATCAATCCAACCAATAGGATGAAATTTCTAATAGTTGCATCATAGTTGCGAGAATGACCAAAATAGTTGAAATTTGCATAGTAATGACATTCGTCATTTTGCACTTTAAAATTCGCGAATTTACGTGGTAAAGCACCTTGTCAAAACATTCAGCATACATTTGTGAAACATTTGCCAACATGGACATCACGTGCGGCGACAACCTGTGCTGAACAGTAACGGTTATTGCTAGACCATTACCATTCGGAGTCAGGCTACCGCCAATACCTGCCGGCCGCGCCGCCAGTGCAATACGGTGTAGCTGGGCCGCTAGGCTTGACTGAATCTTTACGGTAGCTTGATGTCTTGCATGCCAATGCTTCGTTCTAGTTTGATCTAGCTTGAAGTTGCCAGCTTCCAAGTTCCATATGTCTCTATGCAGCAGCATAGTTGAAGATCTGAGGATAAGGATAAGGAATCTGACAGCCGCCATGGTCAAGGAAAAGGGACCAGAGCATGCCCACGTTGTCCAGCAAGAGGAACCCAAGACCCCTGGGGAAAGCACTAAGGTCAAATGCAAGTACTGTGAACTTGTCTTCACCGCCACAACAACCAGGATTCGTGCACATCTTCTAGGGTGGATTGGATCTGGTGTGCGAGCTTGTGACAAAGTCCCCCCGGTGGTTACACACTAGTTTGAGGAGCTGGAGAAGGAAAAGGAGTTCAAGAAGCGGAAGGTTGAGCAGCTTGACAAGCTGTCCAATGGGGAGGCTATCAAACCTAAGAAGCAAAGCACCCTGAAGGCTGCCTTCTCTAAGCAGGATTGCTCGGAGGTTGACCAGCTTTGGGGTCGAGCATTCTATGCCAATGGGCTCTCTTTCCGTTTAGCAAAGGATCTTCACTTCAAGGCAGCTGTGGCAGCAACAGCAAGCTTTGGGGAGTCATATCCAGGGCCTCCTTATGTGGACAGGCTGCGAACAACCATTCTAGAGCATGAGAAGCAGCTCTGTCGGGATGGCTTGGCCTCCTTCCAAGAGTCTCTTCAGCTGACAGGGGCAACGATTACCAATGACGGGTGGTTTGATGTACGTAAGCCCCCTTTGTTAAATTTGCTCGTTATCTCTCCGAAGGGGGAAATGTTCCTCAAGGCGGTTGATACAGGGGGTGAGACAAAGGACGCTGCTTATATTGCTGGACAGCTAATTGATTGCATCCGGGAGGTTGGTGCAGACAACGTCATCCAAGTTGTTACAGATAGTGCGGTAGTCTACAAAGCTGCTGGCAGGTTGGTTGAGCAAGAGTTCTCTTGGATAATGTGGACGCCGTGCACCCCACATTGTCTGGACTTACTCCTTGAAGATGTGGGGAAGCTGCCATGGGCTGCAGAGGTGGTTGCAGAGGCAAAGGCGGTGGTGAAATTCATACAAATCACCACCGGAGTCAGGCGCTGTTTCGCAGGAAGTCTGCGCTGGATCTGCTGAAGCCGGGGGACACGCGCTTTGCCACCAACTTCATCATGCTGGACTGCATGCTGGAGGTGAGAGAGGCGTTGCAAGAGCTGGTTGTCGGCCAGGAGTGGAGGGAGTGGAATGGGAAGTCCAATCATTCGGATGACGAGGACAAAGTGAGGGACTGTGTCTTGCGGAGCGGATTCTGGAAGAACTTGGAAGAGGTGCTAGCATTGACAAAGGGGACGGTGGCTTTGCTGCAGGAGTGCGATTGGGGGGTGCCAATCGCAGGAAAGGTCTACGTGGCAATGTTCAATTGCGGATAGGAACTGGAGGCCCTGAGGGACGGCAAATTGGAGTACTATCTTGGGATCAAGGTCTCTGCTCAGAAGTATGCACAGGTGCATGCAATCTAGGAGAAGCGCTGGGAGATGCTGCACAACGACATGCATGCCGCTGGGTATGTTCTTGACCCGGAGTATCACTCTCCAGATAACGAGCAGCATAGCAACATAGAAGTGATGCGAGGGTTTCACAACATTGTTGAGAAGCTTATGCCTGACGTTGAGGATCAGGTCAAAGCAATCGAACAGTTAGCTAAGTATAGGAACTCGGAGGGAGAGTTTGGCCGCCCATTCGTCAAGGCAAGTGCTAAGAAGTTGCCAGGTTGGAAGTGGTGGGTGGAATTTGGCTCAGAGTGCCCCGAGCTACAGAACATGGCGCAGAAGGTGCTGAGCCAAATCTCATGCGCGTCTATGTGCAAGAGAAACTGGAGCACCTACGACTTTATCCACAACAAAAAGCGCAATCATCTGCGACTAGACAGGGCAAACGATCTGGTGGAGGTGTTCTCTTACCTGCGTCTGATCAGCAAAGTGAACAACATCGAGTATGAGGAGCAAATGGTGGCATGGGACAACGGAGAGGAGGAATTGGAGGAAGAATGAAGCACGGGTGAGCTTGGCAAAATATTGGATTGTGTCCTTTTTTTTGTGAATCTGGTGTGCTAGAGCTCAAGAAAGTTTAAAAGCTATTAGATTTTGCAGTCAAGTCAAAAAAAATTCTAGTTTGTGCAGTCCAATCAGATCTGGTATGTAGCTCAACTAGTTCTGATGCAGGGCTTGACTGCATGCATTTGTTTCTTGAATCTTTTTGGATGGTATGATGCCGAATATGCTTGGTGGTAAAGTGAGGACAGGCTGATTTGTCCATCCAGGATAGAAATCTGATAATGTTTTAAAGTTGATCAACAATATAAAAGCTTGAGGAAGATTCGTTCAGCATTTGCTAGAGAGTGACTTCATTGGTATTTATTGTCCTGCCGAATCTGCTTGATGGTAAAGTTAGGACAGGCTGATTTGTCCATCCAGGATACAAGCCTAATAATGTAAGCCTAACATGCCCGCGAATGTTTACCGAATGTTCACCGGTTAATCTATAAAATTTGTTAAAATTCATGCTTCTTTGGGCTTCCATAACATTCCCGCACCAAGAATTTCATAACTATGGAAATTTGATCTTGTAGTTGCAATATTCCCAAATCTAGTCGCAAATGACTACAAGTTGCATGTAGTCATAAATGGACTGGTTACATTTTGGCTGATTTCTACTAGTGTTCCCCACCATGCCCAAAAGATGTAATGACAATTTGGAAAGAGATGATGGATTTGGAAAACACCACATCAATGGCTACACCAAACTCCACAATGGGTCCCAATGAAATGAACAACACACCAATGGCACTCAACTCGACTTACTATATTTGAAACAAAGTCTCACATCATTTAGAAAAATTCGAAAACCTCACAAGAGAAAAAATTGAAATAAATATGGGTAACAATGAATAACTTTGTGTAAACAAATAACTTCAAGGCTTTGATGTTCATGGAGATAATTATTGTGTCATGAAATTTTTTGTTGAACAACAATGTTTTTTTTTAATAGAAATAGTAATATGTTCATTATTAAGTAAGTACAATATAGGTGGAGAAAACAACTAATGGACAATCCATTGGTTTTGTGGAATACAAGGATATTGGTTTGAAAATGGGTGTCAGATTTTGAGATTATTGACAAAAGTGATAACCCACATTTTGCATTTGATTTCAACTATAATAATACAAATAGTGCATGAAATAAGTGAGTGTTATGTATGTGGATAAAATGGAAATGTTAAGGAAACAAAAAAACCTAAAAGCAATGATGATATCAACATTTTGAGCCATCTAAAAAAATGATTACAATTTATTTTTTAAAAACCATTATTAGGTTAGTTATGCATCTAGAATTGAGGAAAAAGTTTAGTTCTTTTTTAAAAATTGGGTAAGATGTATAAAATAATAAGAAGAATTGAATGAAAATAAAAATAAAAAAATAAAAAAAATCTCCTTTGAATTTTTACACTATATGAAAGCTTACAAATACAAAATATTTAACAATTTTATCCTTGGAACATAACACAAACCAAATATTTAAAAGATTCATGTGATGAATATGGAACAGTTGATTTCAAGTTTAGCTTTATAATGAATTGTACTTGACAACATTGAAATTGAATAGGAAAACATGTTGAAATCAAGATAAAACTCAAGTGAACAACAAGTGATAATGATAGAAAATTATAAATGCATTGAAGTGCATGGGATTGTTGGAAACCTAGAAGATAATTAGAAACTTGGGTATAAAACACAATTTAAATCAGGAGATGTGTTGAAACATTTGGGATTGTTGCTAGATACATTACACTTGTATTATGCAAGATTCTAAACAATAAATCACATGACAAACAATTGTAAGGTTCAAATAAGAAAACACACAAAACAATTTTTATGATGTTTATCAAGCAATGGTGTATTGTAGATAAAAATGGTAATGAATTTGGAAAAGTGTCCTTTGATAGGAAGAACTTGATATGTTAGATGGACTTGTAATAAACAAAAAGGAAGTTAAAGGTCTTCGTAATATCATCAATTTATTGAAATTCTATATTCGCTTTAGTATTTCATAAAAAAATGCAAGTACATTCATAGAGTCAATAGATGATAATTAATATGATGTTTCAAAATAGCTCCTTGAATTGTTTGAATTTGAGGATCGATATTCCATTTTTAATTTTATTTCAATTAACATCTTTATATTGAAACCATTTTTGATGTTTTTCGCCCTGACCTTGCACCAAAAATGTTGTCATTTAGCCAAGATGGCCATTTGGATTATGAATAAAGGGGAGTTCAAAGAAACACCACCATCAAAAGTGGATGGAATGTTAGTGGCATTTTCAATCCAAAGTGTATCATAATCCAATTCTTTCAACTCCAAGGTGGCATGGAGGGAAAAAGACATTATCTTAAGGCATTCCACGACATTAAGAACAAAAGGGTGAACTTGAAGCAACATGTCAAAAAGATTTGAACAAAATATGTTATAATAAAAAATGAGGAATGAAATGAGTGTACAAAGATTGGCAATGTTCCATCCTCGTTAAAAAAGTCACATAAGTCTATGAATGTAATTTTATGATTCGGAGTGACATCGATCAATTCATTGTTGATCTAAAAATCATTAGCAATAAACGGAATAATGCCTAGCATCAAAACTATGTTTTGGAAATTTTTGGGGAGAATTTCCCCAATGATATTGAATTTCCCAATATTGGGAGTCCATTCCAATCCTTGTGTAGTAGTGATTGAAGCTTGGTATACAAATCTAATAACATCGTTGTTGTCATCATACACCTTGTCCTTAGAAGTGTGCACAGTTTCAAGCTAAAAACCAAACATTGCACACAAACATTTTAAAATTACATGTGCAATTCGAAACAATACCCATTTATTATTTATCAATATTAGAAGGTGTTAAATTGGTCATCATAAATTTAATGTTGTTGAATAATGCAAGATCTTATTTTTTGAAAAATCCATAACCTATTTTTATGATTTCACAATTATAAAAAAGACCAATTTTTCGAATAAGGTTTTAGCTATTTTTTCATTCTTCTATTCTACAATAAGTAGAATCAATGTGCGATTGCAAAATGTATTTAGATATGAGATTACAAGCCACAATACTTAACATTGATCCAAGATTGTTCTATTCGAACCTGAAACATTAAACTGTATAAAAAACATTCTTGAATGAATAGATTGAAAAATGTTTTTTGGTGTCAACCTCCTAATTTCAACATTGAAAGTAAGAGGACGAGACCAAAAAAAAAGATTTTGGCCATGTTGAGAGGTCTAAACATAGAGCTTGGAAGTTTGAACCATGGCCAAGGCAAAACATTATGTGTTTGACCTCCTATTTACAACACCGAAAGTAAGAGGCCAAAAGCAAAACTTTTTTTCATTCAACCACACATGGAACTCCAAGCACAGAGCTTGAAATTTCAAAGCATGGCTAAGGCAAAACATTCTGCATTCAACCTCCTACTTATGACACTAAAAGTAGGAGGTTAAATTTATTTATTTTTTTCTTTTAGCCATGCATGGAACTCCAAGCACATAGCTTGGAAGTTCAAAGCATGGCCCATGCAAACTTTTTGGCTATCAGCCTCCTACTTTCAAAGCTAATAATAGGATATCGAGAACAAAAACAAATTTGTTCTCGGCCATACCTAGAGTTCCAAGCATGAATCTTGGAAGTTCAATGCATGGCTAAAATATATATTTTTGCATTTTGCTCCCTACTTTCAATTCCAAAAGTAGGAAGCCAAGATGAAACAAAATTGATCTTAGCCATGCATAAAATTCCAAACACAAAGCTTAAGAACTCAAAACATGGCCAAGGCAATTTTTTTTGTTATCTTCCTTTTACTTTTGATGCCGAAGGTAGAAAACTGAGAGCAAACAAATTGGTCTCAACCATGCCTAGATCTCCAAGGAAAAGCTAGAACATTTTTTTTCTACAAATGCCCTCTTACTTTTGACAACAAAAGTAGGCAAGCAAAAGCAAATTTTATTGTTCTCAGCCATGCCTAAGCTTCAAGCACAGAACATGGAACCTCAAAGCATGGCTAATGCAAAAAAAATTGTTCTCCACCTCCTACTTTCAATGCCAAAAGTAGGAGGTTAAACACAAAAAAAATTACTCAAACTTTGTGCATGGAGATTTAGGCATGGTTCAAAGCAATTTTTTAGCTTTCAATCTCTTGTTCTCGACATTGAAAGTAGGAGGTTGAAAGTAAAAAAAATTGCATTGGGCACACTTTGAATTTCTAAACTTTGTGCTTGGAGTTTCAGGCATGGTTGAAATGAAATTTTTATAGTCCTAGCCTCCTATTTTCGGCACCAAAAGTAGGACACTAAAAGCTATTTTTTTTTGCTTTTGGCCATGCCTAAAGTTCCAAGCATGAAACTTGGAAGCTTAAAGCATGGTCAAGGTAATTTTTTTGGCATTCCATCTCCGATTTTTAATGCCAAAAGTAGGAGGACAAGACCAAAAAAAATGATCTTAGCCATGCCTAGAACTCCAAGCACAAAGCTTAGAAACTCAAAGTGTGGCCAAGGCAATTTTTTTTGCAATCAACCTCCTACTTTTCGCATTGAGAATAGGAGACCACAAACAAAACATCTACTTTAAACCATGCCCATATTTCCATGCACAGAGTTGGAGCAATTTTTTTGTGTTTGGCTTTTTAGTTTGGGCACTGAAAGTAAGAGGCCAAGAGTAGAAAAATTTGATTTCAGCCATGCTTAGAACTCCAAGCATAAAGCTTAGAAACTCAAAATGTGGCTAAGGCAATTTTTTTGTTTTCACCTCCTACTTTCAATTTCGAAAATAGGAGACTGAAAGGAAAAAAATTGCTCTAAACATACCATGCCCAAATTTGCATGCACAAAATTGAAGCAATTTTTTTGTTTTTGGCCTCCTACTTTTGGCATCAAGAGTAGGAGGCCAATAGTAGAAAATTTTGATTTTGAACATGCTTAGAACTCCAAGCACAAAGCTTAAAAACTCAAAATGTGGCCAAAGAAAAAACAGATTTTCACAACCTCTTATTCTCAACATTGAAAATAGGACACCAAGAGCAAAAAAATTGCCTTGAATCATGCTTAGATCTCCTTGCACAAAATTGAAGCAATTTTTTTGGTGTTCAGCCTCCTATTTTCAACACTAAAATTAGGAGGCCAAGAGCATGATGTGTTGATGTTTCAAAATTTGGTAGTGCCTAGGCTTAATGAGAGGGAAATGATTATGAATGTAATCCACATGGAGATGTCATTTTAGTGAACAATAGACTTTTGCAAAAGTAAAAAAACTACTTTTGGCATGATAAGACTAAGTTTGTGAGAAGGACTACTCCCAAGTGTGGTCATTGTCAAATGGTGAAAGAATCCAAAAGCATTTGCTCAAGAATTGACGAGTTGAAGAATATTTCAATATGTGACTTGCTTAACAAGGTTGTTTTTTACATTGTAGGCCCATTTCCAAAAAATAGAATTGGCAACAAATTCATCTTGGTTGTTATATATCACTATTTTAAGTGGTGTGAGGCATAACCCATGGAAAAACACACCTCTACACCATTGCTATATTTTTGGAAGAAAAAATAATTTACAAATTTGGAGTATCAAAATATGTGTTTATTGATAATAGTGGGGATTGGATGGTAAAATTTGATATGGCGTGTAAGAATTTCAAAATCACACATCAATTCATTACTTCATAATGGCTTCTTTGCAATGGTATGGTGGGAAGAATGATCAAGACCTTGAAACATGGGTTCACTATTGCTTCATCATTTAATGTTCAAGGATGGGATTTGCAAGTACCTAAAATCTTATTTATGTATCGTTATGGGATTCAAGCAAATACTAAATATTCACCTTACATGATTCTTATAAAGATTCGGGTTGAAAATTGATAATAGTTTGAACAACCTAACATAGGTGGTTGATGAATAAGTTGAACCACATGAGACACAACAAGAAATCTTACCTTTTTTAACCAACAAATTTGCAATTACATGTAACTAAATTGTCATTTGCAACTATTTAAATCATTGTTATGACTATTTGTTCTTTTTGGTCATGTTTGTGACAATGTTGCAACTAGTTTGCAAATATTGGTTTTTCCAACCTTCCAAAAAAAATGACTTTTCAATTGGTTTCATTCAAGAAAGGTCATATATGTCCCATTAGTTGCAAATGTGACCAAAATTAGTTGTACCCTTATGAAATAGTAAAATCACTTCAAAGTCCTTAAAGGGACATTGGAAAATGTATAATGAAGATACGTACAAAGAATGTATTAAAATTATATGTAGTTCATATTTAGAGCATATTAAAATGTATCAAACATAAATTATTGTATATGTATGTTTTGAGATATTAAACATGTATTTGGAATATACATAAAATATTTTAATGCAATATTCCAACCATATCCACAAGTTATTATTAAATATTTTTATCATTAAATATTGGTTATATACTTAACAATACCTAAAACAAGTGACATAATAAAAAAATTAATAATAATACTATAGTTAACCTTGTTAAACTACCTCCTAATTAAAATATGGATTCAATAAAAATGGTAATAATAGTTTTTTGGAGTTATTACTACAAAATTTTAATTTATTTTAAATTGAAAAGATTATAATAGTATAATAGTATAATATTAAAATTTCCCAAAAATTATTATTATTATTCTAGTAATAAAGGATATTTATTCTAGATTTTAATGGAATTTTAATGTATAATTACTGTAATTAGAATATTTATACGATAATTATAGTAATTATCTAATTTATAATTGAACTCGATATTAATAATTTATAACTTATAAATTAAAATTAAAATTTTTAATTCAAAATTTTATAGTAATTTTGTCATAATTAGAAATAATAATGTAATTACTATAGATTACTTGATTTAATTTTTATAATTATTTATTTTCAATTATTAAAATGTTTACAACACGAATTTTGACACGAATTATTATTATTTTACTATAATAAATAATAATATTACACCAATTACTTTAATCACCCATTGTAATTACCTACTATGATTACAATAATTGGTGTAATGTTATTTCTTATTATTATAAAAATATTAATTTAAAAAAATATGTTGCAATAATAATAATCAACAAATTATTTACAATTTTTGAAAACATGAATTACATATTCTTAATGAAATGTAGTTTTTTATAATTTATAAGAAAATTATTTAAAAATTTCCTAATGATAATATTTTAGTTATCTATTTATTTACCTATGAATTTTGTATTGATAGCTTGTAATTAATTAGTTAAATATTTTTCATATTAATAAATTATTAGTTATTTAAGTTGATTATAATGAATATTTATTATTTATTATTTATGGTTAATATTCATAAATATATCTTATTTAATTATCGATAATTACATAATTATTTAGTTAGTTGTTCATTCACTTGATTAATTTTATTATTTAAAATTGTATAAATGAGAACAAAAGACAAGAGGGGGGGAATTTATAATTATAAGGTAAAATTGCCCATGAAAAACATGTACACCTATCAACAAATATTTTCCCATATTTTTCTTCATTCTTTAACCAAATTGAATGATTTTTGTTTCATTGGATGCACAAATTAGAAGGCTACAAATGTTATTTGAGTATTGGAAGTAAAAAAACAACATAAGTTAAACAACAATGTGTGAAAATTTGACCTCCTTTGACCTCCTTTGATTTCTTAATTTTTTGATCATTGGTTTATCTACCTTAATTTAGCTTATGACTAAACTGCAATTTTAAAACTTATCCCATATTGTTTGTTATGCATTTCCATCTTGAAAATTATAGAAAGAAGGGTTGTGGTATTATATTTTCACATTAAACTTTTTATGCCATATGGGATGAATCAATCAAAAGGTTTAACCCAAAATAAAAATAACAATGTTTATGCACCATTCTAACCTACCTACCTCCCTAGTCTATTTACCTACATATCTACTTACTTAGGTACTTACCAACCTACCTCTCTACCTACATACCTATGTACTCATTTACCTAAATAATAATTTTAATTTGTTTTGATGAGAATTCAACTTACTATGTCATGTGATGGATTTATATTGCACCACACATCACAATCTAAAACCATCTACACATTTGAATAAGATGTTTTAGATTGCTTCAAAATTATAATAAAATTCATATCTTAAGTAATTAGAAGTTGGGACATGTGGCAACATGTTGCTTGCCCCCATAGGTGACTAAAATAGTTTCATCTAATTGCATGTGACAATACATATACAATGGAGTCAAAGGATGAATTTGTACATTGTTGGATTTTTTTTCATCCAATATGCCTTGTCGTTTGCAATAATGGTCAAATACAATTTAAATTTTGCAACTAAGGGGATCTTAGTTGCAAACTAATTGTAAAACCCAACTTTTTTTCTTATGGTTTTGCACATGATTCAAAAAATGCTTGTGAAACATTTGCATGATTTGTTAGGAAATGTGGAGCAAGCCCAAAAGAAACAAAGGACAACCTATGCTACTAGGAAAAGGGTGCATCATGTTTCATGTTTTTGGTGAGGGAGAAATTTGGGTGAAGATGTGTAAACCTATCAAAAAGAAATCTTTGTTGGTCAATTGGGAAGGGTTTTATTTTTTTCTAGGATATAAAGATGGAAAAGGAATTCAAAAATAGGATGATGGAGCCATGATTTGTTTTCTCAAAGATAAAAAAAATAGTAGGTTTGGGAAAGGGCTTGATGAAATCTCCAAGTGTATCATGGTGAAAATTTATGCATGGACATAGATTTTTCATAATGAGAGTGGCTACACTTGTAACTTAGGAAGAGTACTAATGAGTGATGGATGAAAAAACTAAAACTGCCTTCACTTTAGACAAGTCACTTTTTGTTCTAAAAGATGTGGATGTGAACAACAAAGGGTTGAAGGAAAGAGGTTAATCAGCATGGGATTTGGACTTGATGCAAATGGCGAGGAGATGTGAATAGAGGTTAAGGTTATAAAACTTGAAATTGAAATGCTAGGAAAAAGTTTGAGATGGATCATGAGAATAAATCTAGAGTGATTTGATCCAAACATTTGCATGTAGGATTTTATGCATCCATTAGTTTGGTGTGTTTTGTACAAGTTTGCCACAATTGTTTATGGCAAGTTCCTTTCATTGAATAAAATGTTGATCCAAGCTTTCTTGTGTCGCAATGTGAAGCTGAACAAGTTGTCTATTTTTTCAAACTTCATTTTTGGTTACATAGGGACCTACTTTGGATTCATGTATGGAATAGTTTATTGTTTTGGGTTAAACATAAATAAAAGTCAATTGGTTTATTTTGTTGTAATTTTTGGGGAGAGATGACATACTATCAAATGATCACATCCATGGGAAATTTTCTTTTAAATGTTTAAAAATATAACACCACCAAAATCTGAAAAAATAGAAAACAATACATATAAGGTACAAAGGTGATAGTGAAAATGACTTACATAACATACTTATTTAATAAGAGAAACCATGTTTATCTCTATGCATATGTAGATGTTTAAATTTCTTAAAACTAATGCAATGTCCTTACATAAGTCCTTATGAAATTGAAGAACTAACTTAATTAACTAAAATAATCAAAGACATTACATTTGAATTTATGGCCCTAAAACCCTAAACTCACTAAATTGGTATGATCAGTTGCCTACTAATATGTAGATGAAATTTTGGTGATAATAACTAGTAGATATATTGGTATGAAAAAATACACCAATCTGCTATCAACTAGTGCCAATATTTAGCATATATGCTCATGTTGACTTAATATTGCATTTACAAATCTTGAACGATATCTCATCTAGTTTTTTTTTCAACATTTTTTGTTCTTTTTTGAAAAACATTTGGGAATTTTTTGGAAATTTGCAACTTTCTAGAGTAAATTCTATTATTTTTCTATTTCTTGAAATTTTTTGCCAAACTTTCAATATCACAAAATTGGGAGGGGAAAAACAAAAGCCTTGATCCCATCTGTCTTCTAGGTCGTTGAAATTTTGGTACCTGATACCAACAACATGGCCATTTTGAAAGAATAAACCCAGGCATGAGTATGTTCTTCATTCTTGAATGTTAAAATTTGGAGTCAATGGGGCACATGGCAGAAATATGGATGTGGTTCTTTCAGTGAGCAGATTGGAAATAATACTTTGGTAGGAATGATGTACCTGTAGTTTCAGAGGCTCCATATGCTTGTTTCCTTCATTCAATGATTTTAATCAATCGTGCAAACGATATTAATTCGTAATGATTTTTTTAATACCAAACTAGTATAACAATGCTTTGGCATGAGTTTCTAAAAATCTTGCTATTGATGCCAATATAACATCACACCAATAATGAATTATTGATAACCCAACAGAATTCAAATAGCAAAATTTTCCCACTGCCTGGGCTTTCCTAGTTCCAAAATTTTCAAAAGGCTTATATACTAGTATCAGTCTGATTAGTACAAACTACAATATTATCCAGATAACCCTGGTATGCCCTTCAATAGCCTGATGTACATCACATCTTGTGCTTGCCAAAAAAAAATCCTTTCAGCTACTTGCTTACGACTTACCTTGAACAGTCATTAGAAGTAATAAGCCCTACTGGGAAATGTCACATTACTCAAATCCAGGTGCAGAACCATGAGTTGCACATGAAACCTATAGACTTCATTAAGTTTCACTCAACTAATATATTACTAGAGATTTTCCTTGTGGTGTAATCTCTCAAAGAGCACTCAGCATGTACTACCACTTTTGTTTTTCAATTTTGTGATGTAACCACACTAGTGATCATGCACAAGAGGAATTAGCCAGATTTGGTTACAGGTCAGAGAGGAAAGTGGAAAATGTTAAGAATCTTGCTATATTTTGGCAAGCTGCTGGAACCAATATATCATCCTTGAGATCTTGCGCCTTGGCACATTTTTTTCACAAAAATCATTTCTATGAGTCACTGGATTTGCTTTTGTTGTCGAGTGGCAAAAATTCACCCCAAAAAAAATGCTCTGCTCTACTTCTAGATATCATACTTACAGATTGTCACTTTCATTCAGTGCATTTTGTTCCATTTAAGGGTGTTGTTATATTCACCAAATGAGTGAACATTGCACCAAATCATCCAACAAACCAACCACCCAAGAGTTCCCTTTGGTGTCAAATTACTCTGGACACCACAAGGGGACCTTCTGATTCATGGTAACAATATGTTTTGTGAAAGGACTCAGGTCACACTAAGTGCTTGAGGCTTACCCTGAGGTTTAACCCAGAAGTCTAGTCCAGCTGTCTGCTGAAGGTTTGCTAAGAGCTTAAAAGAGATCCATTCGTGAGGTTCCTTTTCCTCGTTTTGTCAAAAATAAAGTTCAACAGATGTTGTCATCTGTGCCTTCTCTATACAAAATAGACAAATGAATGGGCAAGCTGATGAATTCAGCACTTTGAAAGTACATAACTTTAAAGCTTATATTTGTTACTAGTTAAGCTTTGCAGTGACAACTTTGATTGAATGTGTAGGATAGGTGGGAGGTCGTGACACATAATATTGCTACCAATCTTGAAATACCACTCTTTCGTCTAAGGATGTCTAACTGCCAAAAAAGAGGCGGGACACTACATGGTGGTTAGTTTATTTGGGGCGGATGCCTCCTAAAGAGTAACAAATATGTGTGAAGGTAGGCTCGAGCTAATATTATGACAACTTTAGAGCATAATGGTACAAGCCTGCCTGACTGTGAGACTTACCAGTCGAACATGGGTGATGCATATTGTAGCACTAACCATAAGCACATTGTTATGCCTCACATATCATAAGTACTCAAACTGAAAAAAAGGTTCAAATCTAGAGATTCACAGATTATCATGGCCCATGCTACAAGGGCAACAACATGCATTTCTTGAAGTTACACAGCACACTCCTTGTAATGTTGAGATTTGAGAAAATATCATACATGTTCATTTCATAAGGTGTGCACTCCCTAAAGTCTCGTATAAGAGTTGAAAGCTGTGTTTTGCCTCGAGGTCTTCCTCAACAATTATTTCTCAAGCTGATAACATTGGGTTGCTGAGAGAAGGTTGTAATATGGCTTGATTGATGACAAATGAGTGTGTGGGATATACTCTAGTCCATATTCAACTAGCAACCTCAACTATGCATGGCATTTGCCATCTTTCACCTGACTACAGCACCCACAGCATGCCATCAACCTAGAGGTGAGGTGCATTGAATAGTACTTAATTCAGAACAATTAGTTGCAGTAAATTTGTTAAGAGCAGTGTTTTCCTCCCCTCTCTCTCTTCCAATGGAGTTGAGTGAGAGTTAAGTTCCAAAAGTTTCAATAGTTTCTCAATGTTCACAGCAGCACACTGCTTGACCTAGCTACTCCAACATACAGTAGGTGCATCTTGCTTTGCACTGAAGTACTTCCTTTTCATTGAGTTTGTAAAGAATCATGAAATGGCATATGGGACTTTTGCATTTGTGTGCAAATGCTACAGCCACCTTTGCACAATACTGAGGATTGATGACTTTGAATGAAGTATGCTAGTGAAAAATTAGAGTTATTCATAAAGTCTACAGTATTGGGCTTCCTGTCCCCGGTTTGGCCAGAACAGAGAAGACATGGTGAACAGGGGATGGATGCCAACTGAAGGGAAATAACAAGGTAGCAGACCCGGAAACCCACAAAATCAGAGGTTGCCAGAGCTTCCTCCCATGTCCTGTGTTTTCATGCACAAGTAGTTCTAGTAGTGTCAAAGCAAACTGAGACAACTGTTTTCCTAATTACATGTTAGGCAATATTAGAGGATATGTAGATACTTGAAGTGTACTCATACATCAGATGACATGTAACAGTTTGCCTTATGTGTGGCCAATGCATCACCATGTTAGTTACTTACAGTTTAGACTTGTTCAGATCACTTGTTTCCTCTTTACAATATAGATACTCAGTTTTGCTACTTTTAAAGTATTCCTGTGTATTCTCTTTTGCTGTTGCAATAATAAAAAAAATTTGCTTTCTACTAACATCTTCGAGTTACTGTTTGCTCTTTTTCCTTTCGGTTTATCCATCAAAACTTAGAATATATTCACATCAGCTGCACAACATCAACAAATTGTGTAGTAATGTGCAAAGAGAAATTTGATGAAAATCTCAGTAACAGAAGATTTCAAACAAAAATACAGAGATGCAGCTGGTATCTTTTCCTAATAATGTCAAAGTTCCTGCATTCATTTTGGCCTTGAAATTGTCAGCATCTCATTGAAGGCCAGTGTGAGATCTCTGACATACTAATCTCCCTAGTGGATTCATGAATGCAACCCAGCAGCTGGGGCTTTAGAGCCATGGAAACTCCTACCTGATCTCGGCCTCCTCACAATACTGAAAGGCTCTCCAGAGTACAATTAGCAACCTCATTGATAGCCACAGTTATATCAACCACTAATTTCTCAAGAGGAGCTTGAAAATTATGTTATTTTCAACTGTATTTGGTAGCCCTGTATTATCACAGCTCACAAGATGTAACTGTATTTGCAGATTATGATCACAACCAGAATTTGAGTTTCAGACTTCCCAATTACTAGCCAGGTGGTGATCATCACATGAGCTTCCAGTTTGATGACCACACTCTATCAGCATTGGGCACAAAAAGCAGGGGCATCTGGATCTTGGCCCAACAGCATTCAGCTTCTGTAACAAAGAGATGCTCATAAGAGCAACCACATTTATCCAGAAAATGCAAAACTTTTATGAATATGATTCTTGAACAATGGGGACATGACTACATCTAAACTTTGTAGTTCAGTTCTTAATGAACTGGTGCATGGTTGAGCCATCTCCAGCTGTGCTCAGTGTGTGACCCTGCAAAAATATTTTTCACATCCAAGTTTAGTTATTTACTTTTTTTCGAACCCGACCCATAAAACTGAAACTGGTACTGTAAATAGGTGGGAGACTACTAATAGCAACCCACCTGGGCTATCAGGGAACAACAATCAGATCATATTTGTTCCACTCTTCTATGGCAGGTGTCACTCAGTGCTGTGCCTTTTACCAGCCTCAGCAAACTCTGGAAAATTGCTCAGCCAAAACCATTTTGCTAAGCCAAACTGGCGTGTTTTGACTTTTCCTCATCCAATTTTGATTTGCAGGATAACATACTGAGCACCACTGAAAGCCTTCAAATGTGGGTTAAATGTTAAGTCCTAAAATATTGTACCTGAATAAGACAGCAAGCAAAACCAGTTATGGTATGAAATTCCAAATTGTCTTTACCAATAATGAAAAGAGAACTTTGGTGATGTTAAGTAGCTTTCAGGTTCAATGTCTCATTTCTTATCATCTTGCTAAAGTGATAAGGTGTAATGTATCAATATGAAGGATGGCTTGAGTGGGTCAGCTTACCACCACACCTTAGGTTTTTGCCACCCAATGCTACATCATTAGAAATGGTACCAAATTCGCATATTATTGTGATGCTTGCAAATTGGGTGTTGATTGTCATGCATTTGTGACCCATGACTCATGGTTGGTCCCAAGGCTAGCTAAATGGTGATGACTTCCACCTTATCTTGCAAAGTTGTTGTGGCAATTAACCTGCATGATAACATGTGATTACATTAGCAAAACTGTAAGCTAGTATGTGTTTTGTAGTTCCAGTGTTTGATGTGTTAGGTATGAGGGTGAGAGCTTCAAAAACATGAAATAACATAGTAATGTCCCATCCAACATCCAATATGTTTTCCAATTGGAAAACTACCGTGCCTTAAATCATTGTAAAGTGAAAATTTGCAATTTGGAGGAACTTCAATTTCATGATATTTCAGGCACAAACAAGCTCCAAGTAAATTAGCTCAATCTGGTTGTGCAATGAATAAACAAAGCTTTCAACCATGAAAATACTTATTCTTGAAACAAATGTAGTGATCAATAGTCAGCATAAAAAAGCAGCTCCAGCTGTGCTCAGTATGTGACCTTGGAAAAATATTTCTCACATCCAAATTTAGTTACTTTTTTCCAGCCCCACCCATAAAACTAAACTGGGACTGCAAATAGCGGTGAGACTACTTATAGCAACTGACCTGGACCAATCATTACAATTGGCGAATCAGAAACATGGAGTAGCGGTCAGATAATATGCATTACACTCTCCGCTAGCAGGCGGCAGTAAGCTCTGCTGTGCCATTTACCAGCCTCAACAAACTGTGCTGAAATGCAAGTGCAAAACCGTTTTGCCGAGCCAAATGGGCGTGTTTTGACCTTTCTTCATCCAATTTTAATTCCCAACGTTGCATACTGAGCACCGCTGGAGCTGCTCGCTCTAATGAAAAAAGTACAAGCCATTGATCAGATGGTGAACACACAAGTTGGGTTATAAGTTACAACTCAATGAAGAGGATCAAATTTTTTCAAATTAATGCAATACAGTTCATAAAGTTTTGATTAATTTTGAACATTTTTCACACTGTAATGTGTTATTAAAAGAAAAACATTTTCATAGTTACCTATGACACATTTATTTATATTACAGATGTTCATAGGGAACCTTTTTGAAAAATTAAAGGGAATGTACAACAATGATTATTCATTTTGTCAAAAACAACTGTAAACACATTCTTCAGTTATGAACAATTGTGTTTTATGAACTTGGAGGAATTACTAACCTCAAAACTTTCCATGAGGGTTACAAGTATTGTGTTGTTTAAACAGGGGAAATAGATGAAAGAAAGAAAATTATTTCCTAGATAATCATTTAGGTTTCTCTGGCATCAAGCCTTCCCTTTCAAATACTTCTTACTGCAAGAAAAAAATTAAATACTAAAATGAAACTTTAATATCCAACTACATACCCTAGCTTAACATACACTTTTGAATAACAATATAAATATTCAATGGGAACATGTGTATAAAGGTTGCATAATTTTTTATAGAATTAAGTGAACTTAAAACATCACCTGGATAACCTTGGAATCCATGGCAAGATGGAGATGTCAATTCAAACAAATATCAAAATTACAGATCCCAAAAAACAAAATGTATAATTGAAACAGGCATATGACAAGGGAATTGCATCATGAATTGACTACAATTTGGAAACTTGCAAACTATTCCGTGTTGTAAAGAAGATTAATAAATAATTATGTGTTTTGTTTCTCATCATTATGCCTTTCCATGTAGATGCAATAAATTGAACTTGATTTTCCAACTAGCATCAAAGCTGGTTTAATGCTATCACATCTCTTTTGACAGCATGATTTTGTCATCTCCAGTGTAAGACTTGCACAAAAGTTTGATATCTATTTTCTATCTAAAATCATTGTTTGTCGATTTTCTATTTGTTTGTTTTACAAGTTTTTGGATCATTTTTAATGGTCACAATTCCACTTGTCCAAGTTGCATTGGTCAAAAGTTCAACATGGATCAATAGTCATAAGGCAGATTCACAAGTTAGTTTTTTTTTAATTGCTTAACAAGGTGGAAATGTCTATAGTCTTCAAGTTGTATTTGTTGTTCATGAATTTGATAGCCAATGAAATTTTGGAATTTTAGTTTTAACATTCCATGGATGATGAAACACACTGTTTTGTACACATTAAGTAAGGTAAAGAACTTTTAAAGACTCTCCACCCTTGTTCCTAAGGGTTCAAACATGTGAACCATTGTTCGTACATTCTTTACATAAGGTAAAGAAAATTTGAAACATTTCCTGCTCCTTTTGTTTTCAGTCAGCATTTCTAGTCTCATATCTTCTGCTCAGTTGCTTCTTTTGGTTCAGCAAAAATATTTTTTCAATTTTTGTGACAAAGAAAATTTGAGAAAAATTTCCCCAAAAAATGGAGAAAATAGATGACTTTACACTAGACAAACAAAAAAAATCTAAAATTTCCCAATTGTTTTGTCAAAAAATTGACAAGTTTTACCAGAAATAAAAACACTGCTTTGGACTGTTCTCTTTTGGCACCTGGTTTGATTTTTTGTGATGTCATTGCTATTTTGTTATGTGCAATAAAGTTTTTGGACAAAAATCCTGAAACGAATTAAAAGCACAAAAGAAATGAAAAAACAAAGGCCAGAATGAAGGTGGGCCCAAGACCAGCCTTACAACCCCCTTTAAGACTCCCACAAGTATGATACATTCTATCACATGGAGTAACACACTGGCATTGTACTAACATGGGTTGCCTGAAATTCATGGGTATAAACCCAAAAATATTGCTAAATTTTCTAGACAATTCTTCATGATTGGGAGAGCATTCTAGGGATTCTTCCAATCTAGTCACATTAGCTTGTCATTATATGTCTTAATCCACGAGATCAATATTTACAACATCATGAATTTTTGGTCACACATGATGCATTTTTCAATCATATGGACAAATAAATAGGGCATTAGATTTTGATTCAAAGAACTTTATGACTTGAGATTATGTGTTTAAGGAAACTTTCTCAATTGAAAGAAGACTTAGAAGTTGTTGAATACATACTCACATTTTTATTATTATGAAGATCAATTGTTGGAAAAGAATTGTCAAAGTCCACACTCCACACCATTCAAATCATCAGCATCAAGCTTATAACCTTGCAATTAGGACTCATGACCATCTTCCAAGTGATTTGCTTTCAATTCACTACTACATCACATGAAAGAAATCCAATTGTAACTTAATATGGATATTGTGACCTGCACATTTGAGCTCATAATCTGTAATATTGAACGTTACACAACTTGTAGCCCAAGTCTACAATACACCTTTAATTAAACTTTTGAATTTTTACTGAATTTTTAGTGACAAATCTACTCGAAATTCATTATCAGCCATACCTTATGTCTAGAAATTACAAAATCACCTCCATAAAACCCAACTCATTGAGGGCTTTCCAACCATACCAAGAGTTTACCCAAATCTCCTTTCTTTTTTTTAGTTTTGACTTTGATAATTAATTCAATATTCAATAACTCTCACACCATAGGTCTGAGCATTATGTACCTACCTCAATGCACCTCTACCATTCAAGGGTTTTCAATGATACCAAGTGTGCATGAGGACCCATATGGTCTGGGAGATCGCAGTGTGACGAACAAAACAACAAAACAAACAAACAACCTTCTATAATAGATAGAATATGTGACCCAGCACCGACAGTGCAGCATTGGAAACCCATGATGACTCAGTTGAAGATGAACCACAACTGAGTTACCAAGCCTGCCATGTAAACCCTCCTAACTTCCTATTCACACTTTTCCTTTTCATCAATGATAATTTATGGCTTTACAAGGTAACTACCTATGTAAGTGGGTAAGTACCAAGTGATATTTGGTAAATAGGTACATAATGTAGTTGGTTACTTTGTATGAAGGTAAGTACATAAAAGCACTTGGTGACTACTATTTAGGTATGTGTGACTGGTTGGTACATAACTTATCATCATGGAAACGTCTACACTTGGAAAGGAAGTCATATATGTTGGTAAGGGTGAACATATACTACTTAGTCACAATTGGTTGGCAAACTTCATATCACTTTTGTTTTCTTTGTTCCATCAAGTTATACCCACCACACCACAAACAATCTGACATTGATGTACGGGGCAAGGTAGGAAAGTGCAGTGTCCTGCATGCCCCTGAACACAAAGCCTAGGATGTAAGTTTATCATACCTATCTGCTATAGACTCAACCAAAGTGTGCACAGAAGGGAAGGTCTCCGCATGATTTGTCAATTATTGGATTCCTCTATAATGAAGATCTGAATCAGGAGTGAATTGAGGGTGTCCAGATTCCAGATGCAAAACACCATACCATACGATACCATAGTTACATACTATGTGAAAATTCAAATCTTTCTATTAAGGGCAGAATTGGTTGCCCCTGCCCAAGTCCGATATCTCACCTACAAAATAACCTCACTGGCAGGTCTTTTACTGTGCATAATGCCCTTTGGGATCTCATAATTTTCCACCATATGAGTGGTCATCCTGGCCTACCTCAATCATCACACCATGTAATACCCTGCCAGCAAGACATTACACCCGACACCTGGAGCTCCGACCTGGGGTCACAGGGTGTAAGTATTTCTGGTCTGAAAGTTGATTGGCTAACTTGGATGTCGTCTCTCACCCTTTTCACCACTTCACCGCTTGCTGTGGGTTATGTGGTAGAAGGGTGAAGCGTGGAGATGCAATTGACTCGATAACTGAGGCCCATTGTTGCAAGGCTAGTTGAAGAGGTAGGTGCTGAGCAACCATTATAAAAAAGAAGCACATTCTTCTGGAAAGAGGAGTCACAAAGTAAGTGACCCACCTCTTAAACAACTCCTTTCTCCTACAAAACCTACAGTTCCATAGCTTATTGCTATCACCCATCAAAAAGTCTGGCCATGGTTTCCACCCCTAAAAGTTCATCCAGGGGTGTGTAGCAGCATCTTGCCATTTCCTTTGCACTCCCTGGGCACAACCACTTGTGGCTATAAGAAGACAAATATTTGAAGTAACTTTTTGACCATGTTTTGGAAGGACTTGAGTGGGGACAGCTTGGAATGACCAATAAGCATAATTTCCAGCATTGGAGGGGTTTGCTGTAAAACCCATTTGCCAATTTGTTGAGGAAGACCTCAATTTTGAACCCGCAAGGAGGGGGTCCATTAAATTTACACACAAACACACATACCCTTTGTAGAAGATTCTTGGGGGACGAATTAGAATGACTTAACTTAGGGGTGTGAGGTCAGAGGGTGGGAAGTTTGAACGTGTGGGGGTTTATCTGGAATTTTTGTTTCCTGTCAAAGTGGTGATTAACCCTAGGAAGATTTAGCCAATATTGACATTAAACTAGATATGATTCTTCCTTCTATGTTTTTGGCTACACTGAAAACCAAATATAGAAATTTCACGTGTTTCTTTTCTCTCTCTCACTTCTGACTGTTGAAAACCTCCAAAATTACTTCATTTTTGAATTTTGAAATTTTGGTCAAATTTTGCTAATTAGAAAAGCCAACACAATAACTAGATTAACAAGTTGTAACAATGCAAATTGTAGTATATAAACAAAATATGGGTTGAAAATGTTAATTGAAATGATTTCATGGAAAATAAAATCCCTAAATTTTTAATTGCTTATGCAGCGGGAGTGATATGAATTACGTGTCGCTTAAACTTGGGAAGATACCATATTTGACAGATTTAATTTAATGTCAATTAATTAGCTTGCTGTGCTCATACAATGACGACCAGCAATTAAATAACAAATGCAAATTGTTGTATATGTAGTAATAAAAAAATCTGGATTGAAAATGTAAATTTGAGGGTTTAATGGAAAAAAAAAAGTTCCTATTAGTCTATTATTGTTATGCAAGGGAGAATACTGAAATAATATAAACTATGGAGAGAAGATTTTTTTCCAATAATTGTTGAAATCTCCTCCCCACCCCTAAAGCAAAATTAGTCAAATTTACAATAGAAAAACACAATTCTCCGAAATTTTCACAATGTAATGTAATGTCACACATAGCTTGCTGTGCTCAGCATCCGTCAGCGTTCCCATTCACTACCAACGGGGCACGTGTAGTCAATATTGACGAGCACCCCCGATCCCAGCGGTTCCCAGAATGTGGGGAACCTAGCCGCTTGACGGTGATCACCACCGGCCACGAGGACTACCGCGCCGGGGGAGCTGGGGGATACCAAGCCAGCCCGACATTGGCAGGACCCGCCGGCCGTGGGAACCGTACACCCGTGATGATGGTACCGTGTTCCCATGGGAGATAGATACGGGGGCGGATACGTAGTGGGAGTTTGGGAGTTACAGCCCCCGATTGTGGCGATATTCTGGCGACTGCCGGTTCGTCGTATTGTGCCAGTATTGACGTCCCAGTCATTGGCCATTATTGGACTGAAGTGTATTCCACCACGCTTGCCAGAATTACGAGTCTATTTGGTTGGGGGGAGGGCGGGTGGGGGCAATCTCGTGTGGGACCTTGGCTGAATCTTGTAGTTTTTTTTCCTGGGGAAGGCAATATATCCCCACGAATCCCAGATTTTGATTCCAGCAAATAAATTCCTTTTCCAAATTTTACATTTGTCCACAACTGGGTAGAACCCCCAACTTTGTCCTTTTCACAAATAATAATATTTTTTAGTGATGATATGTGATAGGATCGTTTTTCTCAATTATGTGATGTACCCACACTGGCTAGCGAACCTCTACAAGAGGAACTAGCCAAATTTGGCTACAGGCCAAAGAAGAATGTACAAAACTTTCAGAATCCTCCTATAATTTGGCAACCTGTTGGACGCTATTGTCTAAATATGGGAAAAAAGAAAACTCCCTCAAATTCTGGTGACTTTGGTGCATTTTTTCCCACACAAGTCCTTCCAATGATGTTGCACTCGACTTTTGTTTTGCGACCTCAGTCTGCATATTCGCCCCAGAAAAGGACACTGACTTGTGGTTTTGAAACCTATTGCTTCTCTTTTTTGAACTTTCCTCTCCAAATTATCTCCAAAGAAATAGCAATAAGATTGTCATCCAAAATATAAGGCCAAGAGGTCTTGCCAGAATGTGTTTTCTACTCTTTCGAAAGAGCATGTAGAAAATAGGTAACCGGTTCAAAGGAAATGCCATAACAATAAAACCTATGGTTGTTGTACCATGTTTACCTCGGCCAATTGATATTCAGCCATAAAACTGAGGTTTGCTTTGAAGAGCTAAACACGATACAGATTTCACTCTACATAGGGATTGTTTCAATGGAGATTTCATGTGATTCATTCCTCACTATGTAATTGTACCAAAGAAATCCGGCTGGGACTAAAAATCTGCAAGATGTGTTTCCTTCAAATTTCTAGGAGCTTGCAAGGACTCAGCTTCCCGTAATTTCTGGTATTTTAGAAGTTCAAACTTCTGAAAAATGCCAGACATTCCCTTGGCCTCCTACTTTCCAGGATGATCTCTACTTATGATTTACCTCCATTAGTTTTTTCTTAGTATACATTTGTGCAATACTACCATGGAGATTGTAGTTTTTAGTTAGTCAAATAGTTCTATGATTAGCCCCTTTAGTTTTTCCTTTATATTCCTTTGTACAGTGCTACCATGGGAACTGTATTTTTTAGTTTATAAACTTCACACTAGAATAATTAAATCTTTCATCCTTGGCACAGATGTAATTACATGATTTTACACTTACTTGTCCAAGGTTAGGCATTTTGCACTTATAGGGATAGTATGTCTAAAACCATATGCACAACAATAGTTTATCACCTGGTTTCTTTACCTTTCCAGAAAATAAAAGGGGAATCAATAAAAGTTCTTTCACCCGACCAGCCACATAGCAAGATTTTACTAACCTTATTGTGTGAAATAAGGCCCATGCCCTAGGCCTTCGGTGGCTTAAGGGGTCACTGCCTGGGGCAAAAGTTGGCAGCCCACAAACTGTGGACATGAACTTTTGTCATGTGCGAAGAAGAGCAAGAAATTTGACTCAATCATCTCTTCAATTATTGAAAAATATGAAACTGGGTGAAAAAAGAATTGACTTATAAACAGTAAGTCACATGCACACTTCTAAGTTCTCACACATGGTAAAGAAGCTTATCGTACATGAGATGCATAGGCTAGCCCTCAAATATTTCCGGGAAATAATTTTACCAGAACCAGGGCTTAGGGTGGGTCCCTTTTTCTGGTAACCCTATCCCCCTAGGGCCTTTGGTATAGGATAATGGCAGCCCTTGAGGTCCCACCATGAGGGTGTTAGCCCTAGGGCTAGTAATGAAAAACATGGAAGAGAGCCTCTAGGGCTGCCATTATCCAGCATAATGAATGGGCATATTTTTTCATTCCTCTGAACAGATTTTCATCCATCTTTTTATTTCTTCATCAATGAAAAAATCAGGCCATGAATCTAATACATTGTAACAATTCATTCTCAAACGACGTAAGATGCTGCCAAATATTCTGCCTGACAAGGGACCTCCAAATACAAACGAACAAAATTGCCCGTTCTGAATGGGCTACAAGCAAACCCATTCCTGCAATCAGAATATTTTTGTTTAGCCCCCCAATTTTTTTGTTTACCCGGCCAGTTTTTGGCAAAAGGAATTTTCAACACTTACTACAATCCTTTAATGCATACAACATCGCATCACTTGCCGTCAAAAGCTACCTAGAGATAGAAGAGTTACTTCCATCCAAAAACTGAGAATATCAATGGGCACGCTTGCCGTCAAAAGCTACCTAAAGATAGAAGAGTTACTTTCATAAAAAAACTGGGAGTATCAATGGGCTCCTTTGGCATCGCCAGTTTGGCGACAAGTTTCATAGAAATGATATAAATAAAAAAACTCGAAACTCATTGCTTACTCTCCCCCCTTCCGCTTCCCCCCCCGGCCCCCAAGTGCCCAGGGCCAGGTCCAGGCCTGTGTGTTTGTAGTGTTTTTTTGGGGTTAATTTTGTGATATAGCCAATGTGGCGATTACCCACAGGTAGATTTTAGTCAAATTCGGCTATGAAAGGTATTTGAGACTAAAATAACTTAAGCATCCCATCTACATTTTGAGCTATATTTTTGGATCCAAATGTAGAAATCTGGGCTTTTTTTTATTTAAAATTTTGGCTATTGAAAATAAAAAATCAAATTATTTTCACTTTTTTATATGTTAATTTCTCTTTTTGACATTTTTTTTTCCAGAAATGAGATTTTTTTCTCCATTTTTATCGAATTTATGTCTGGATGCAGAAAGTCGCCAAATTAGCCTAGGCCCAACTTGGTAGGCATGTAGGTAGCGTGTTTTTGTCATCATATGTTTGTCACCATGCGTGGGGACCATTCCCGACCAGCACAACAAGTACTATGTCTGCCCACTAACCGGCAGCATCCTAATATACCGGCGCGGCAATAGGGCATGTATGTACGTACATACCTACCTATCTGACATACCCTAGTGCGCCAGGACGCTCGGGGCAAGTAGGCTGCGCTTGATTGGGTCTGGTGCCACCCACTCTTATTTCGCCCAATCCCCTCTTTTCACAAGCTTTGCCCACTTACATGGCAAATTTCCTTCTCATTACCAGAAGCTCTACAGTATGTAGCTCGTGGCATAATGCATTCCTTAGACTGTGATTTTCTTTTTGTTTTCTTTATCTTTCTAGAAAGATTAGAAAAACAAACAGAAAATCGGAAGAGGTTGTAGGTGTAGAGTAAGGGCTTTACTGGAATAAGGACCCCTGTGAGGTGGAGCCAAGTGCAAGCCCAAATCCAGAGACTTTAGCTCAGAGGGCTTCAGCAAATTGTAAAAGACCTGCTCAGAATTTCATTTCTTCGTCTTCTTTTTTGCATGATACCCACCGGGTATCATCCAAAATTTTGGATAAAGTGTGTGTGGGAGGTTGAAAAACTGTCCACTTTGCACAGGCCCAACTATGGTAAAGCCTGTGGCTAAGGGCTTAATCCAGCACAAAGACCTGATCCTAGAGATTTTTCTTTTTTCATAATACCTCCTGGACCTGCTGGCTATCATGGGGAAAATTTTAATATTTGGGCATTCCATTTTTTGAAACTCCGCCCAAACAATGGAGGAAAAAAACATGTTTGGTAAAATGCTCTCCAATTACACAAATAGATCCAAAGCAAGTCTTTGTGAGCAAAAATTTCCCCAATGTCATGTTCCAAGGTTTATCTAAAAGGAAAAAATGTATTATTGAGCAGGTTGTGTGCAGGTCTTGTGCCTATGAGGAATTTGGGCAACCCTGAATTCCCCCCAATGGACAGTGAACTGAGCACAATATCCTGCAACCAGCATGCTCCATTGCATAATGGTTTTCATGGATTTACATAATGGTCATGTGGAATTACAAAGTGGTCATGTGGCCCAAGTTAGGTTAGGTGCATCCGAGAAGACCCTCCACTATTCCTTGTTAGGGGACTAAAATGAGGCAAAAAAGGCCACATGAAAACCATGACTACACCAGAAAGACCCTTTAGGATTTAGGGTTCAGGGTTGTATGTTGGGTTAAATAGAAAGGATTTCTTCTAGATCTAGTGAAAAATTATCTCTGCTCCTAACGCTACCATACAAGTATAAGACTAGTGGGCCACAATGCAATTGGCCCAAGTATATTAAACCTTGTGGAAGGTCACCCATCCTAATATCATTTATGTCCAAGTGAGCTTAACTTCAGAGTTCGTAGGGACCCCAATTATGAAATATTCTTGTTTTATTTTAAATTCATTTCTAGAGACAAGATCCCGTCTAAATTCAAACATAACTCTTGCTCAATTGGTCCAAAATTTTGAGAAATGACACACATCCACACCACCTCATCAAGTGCTTTTCTGACAGTAGCAAAAGGAGGGTGAGGGACCCCACAGTTTGGGTGGGTGGAAGCATTGTCACATCCAAACAAGACAAACACTTGTCTTAATATACAGATACCTAACCAAGAATGTTATAAACAGAGAGGTTGTGTCCAAAACCAAAGGAAACAATCAGATAACTTTCTTAGGCTGCAAATAAATTTCACACCCTGCCAGCCCCTTTATTCTTGGTGGGTTTCCCTCGTTGTTCTAATTTATTTTCACTCTAAATCTTAGCTCCTGGTTTTTCAACATTTCCTTAGCTTTTTTGGGTGAGCTTCAATTCTGCATTTTAGCTTGGTTTGACATTGAAGCGACGCTTGCTGGGATTCTAAGTTAATGGGTCTCAGACTTTTTCATGGTTGAGAGCTTCCCTCTTCCTTGTTACTTGTTACCTCCCCTGCTTTCAATCAACAAGTGTTTAATCCTTTGTGTTAATTAACAAATTATCCTTGCAAGGTCAAATGGAGGCAATGAAATGCTTTCAAAATACATAAATACTTTTTTTTTTTGGTTTTCCAGTTGCAGGGTATCAACATGTCTACAATCTCCTGGGTGGCAACAGGAGAAAATGATGAATTTTAGCTGGGGGTATCACACCTGTCGCCACACTATATTCCTTCCTTTGTTGGACGATTTGAGCTCAAGTTTTCCTTTCAAAGTCTATGATAAATCAATCCATTCAGCACTATTCAATGCAGAGATTTCCATAATATCACTTGTCATCGTATATTCTTCAAACATGATTTCTACTATAGAATCAGTATTATGATGATTCTACTGTGATTGTGGTAACCAAGTTTGCAAAAAAAGTGGTCAGCTTCTGATCAAAATCAAATGAAATTCTTCCTATTTTGGCACATTTCATTATGTATGATGTTTACTTCTCCATGTCTAAGTGACCAACAAAAAATGTCTCCCCTTTTGAATTCAACTTAATCAAATTTACCAAATGCAAATAATCAATCATGTGAATGTCATTTCAATGTAGCAAATTTTAGTTGTCTAAAGTGATTAAGAGATTTAGATATCTCTGTCTTTTTTGGTTCATACCTAGGTTTTTATCACAAGTTTTCAATTTCTACATTAGTACATAATTTCTTGTATTAAATTTTCAAATAATCCAAGTAATTTATTTTATTTTTTATGAAGCGCAACAGCAGACCTGACCTAACAAGTTGTTGGCACCCCTAGTCAAGCTCATTGGCAAAGGGGTTAGTGTGAGTTTCACCTGCAAACCACTGGGTTTGAAACCTAGGACCTTTTGTGTTCCCAGGGTCCCAGAAGGGGCTATATCAATGATTCATCGCCCCTAGGGTTTAATGCAAGTAATTCTGAAAATAATCATATATCAAGTACACCTTATGTGGAAGTTTCCAAAAAAATGCTTGGGTTTCTTCTATCCAAGCATTGTGAAACAATGTTCAGCATGGCCATTTGATTTTGAATGGAACTTTTACTATTATTGTAATACCTGGGCAGCTTTGACACATGTCTGTCGATAATTAATCAATTTTTAGATTTTATTTCAAGAATTAGAATATTGTTGAAGACTCAATATTTTCCTTCACAATCTTTTGTTATTGGAAAAAAAAAATCAATTTTTTTTACATTTCTGAAATTAATATAATTAATGTCAAAGTTGCCAAGATAGTAGCTTATCTCACATGCATAATTGAAAATGAACCAAACATATTTTATTTTTAAGAAGATTCTCAACACCATTCATCTTGAACTTCATATATGTTCGCAGTTATTTTGGAATGTATAAATAGTTTTCAACAAAGGGGCCTGATAGTTACCTCCATGTTCTTAATAGCTAATGGGCATGGAGAGAAAATAAACAAAGTACAATTGTATTATAACTGATCATAAACAAGGGTATAAAGAAAACAAAGAAAATTTTAAAACATAAGTCATAGGTGATACTTTTGCTTTGCAGTAGAATTATTGGCTAGTATGTGTGGTAATATAAAGTTGCAAATGAAGATTTAAAAAGTGACATTTGTGAAAACGAAGGATAAATAAATAAGAAGAAAATGACAAGGGGCAAATTTGTTCTACAAAAGAATTATTGTTTAGTACAAGGTGATACTCTCACAATAGAAAGAGAAAACTACTTAATAGAATTATAGTCCAGTACAAGGTGGCACTCTCTCAACAGAAAGAGAAAACAAGTAATATTTGAACAAACTAATGGAAGAAACAAAAAGAATACACTAAGGGGCCTAGAGGTATCTCCAATTCCTACTACCACTGCACATCTTCAATGATTGTACCATGATGGAGGTAGTTGCCCATTTGTGTCCCACCTCCTAATGCTTCAACTGCTCTTTTTTAAATACTTCAAACTTATATACACCCACTCTCTAGAATGTCCTCAAAACCCCACACTTCTCCATTATCTCTTCCCAGCATAAGTACAATCCAAAAACACATATATCTTCTATTGTATGGAGAGGCAAAATAAAGAAAACTAGGATAAAAGCCAAAGAGAGAGAATCACCCTCTCCCTTTGCCCTTGAACTTCTCACCATTTTCCACCAACAACTTACCCGTCTTTTTCAAATCTTATTCAAAATCCTTACATTTAATGACAACTAAATTGTCAACTAACACCTTTTAGAAACTAGCTAAAACTAGTCAAAGTCACCTCTTAACTTAGAGGAGTTAATAGATGAACCTACTACCAATAACTTTTAAATTTATCAAGTGACCTTATTAGAAATATAACTAAGTTATTAGGAGGTAGGATTTATACCCTTAACAAAGTAAAAAATGATTTAAAATTGAAAGGATCTCCTTCCAAGTTATTACCATTTTAACGTAAATCTTCACATTCTTTTTAAATTCCATTTATTATATTGAAGTAATTAAACTTTTAAAAAAGTGTTCAAAATATATATGTTGAGGGTAATTGCCTATTTAAGTAATAATACTGGAAATGATTAATGTGTTAGGTTGGCCTTGCTAGACTAAAGCAAAAATGACATTTATCTTGAAAACAAATACTTATGGCTTTACATTATGTGTTGTGCTCTAACAACTTGGAAAACATTGTTTTCATCATGTTGATTTTTGTTTTCATAAGTCTTCTCCTATTAAGATTAATTATGAGATTTATGACAAAGATCTTTTGGCCATTGTCGATGCCTTTGAGGCTTGTGTTATCATTTGTTTCAAGCTCAACATGAAATTACTATGTATTCAACTCAAAAAAACTTTCTAATACTTCATGATGGCTTGTGTTATAAATTGACATCAAGCTCACTAGGCATTATTCTTGTCGTGATTTCAATTTGTCATCACATACCATCATGAGTAAAGGAAACTAAACACATTATCTCATTGTTCATCCCTCGCACCTAAATAAGGAGATGAAACCTATGACGAACAATGTGATGTCATTCTCAAGACCAAACATTTTTTTCATCAAGCATTGTGAGTAACTCCTAATGAAAAAACCCTTCTTTGTGGGATTCATGAAGATTTGAAAAAAATATCCCCTTGTTATTAGCTCAAAGGCCAATTAAAGAAGCAAGTTCCAAGTCTCTCAAGTATTCATGATAAGTTCAAGTTTTGAAATGACTTGTTATATCATGATGGGTTCTTGCATGTACTTAACAACCTTATTCAACTCCAAGTTCTCCAAGCTAAGCATGATGTTTTGGCTACATGACATCTTGGATTCAAAAGGACCATGGAATTCATATTTCAAAATTATTAATGGACACAGCTTTGGAAGTATGTAAAGGACACTACACCAAAATGCAGTTTTTAAGGTTGTATAAACAACTACAAATCTAGCCATTTATGCCATTGATTGTGAATGCTATTTACAACTATCTTCCATGACTCTACTCATATTTATCACAATCATGTGGGGCATATCCAATGGCTAAGATTTTTAAATTAATTTTTTTGACTAATTTTTTATTGCCACATGGTAGCCTAAGATATATTCAAGAAATTTATTGAGCATTTTATGAAATGTCATGTGGCAACCTTAAAACTACCCTAGGAATTTTTTTGTTGGCCCAATCATGTGATGCCATGTGGCAACCTTATAATTAAAATTGTTTTGGCCCAATTGTGTGATGCCATGTGATAATCAAAGTTTAATGGAATAAAGTTAGCTTAAGAAGCCTAGTTTAAGGGATCTAAACAACCTAGCCTAAAGGAGCTAAGCTTAAGGGAACTAGGTGACCTAGCCTAGGCTAGACCAAAAATTCAATTACGTTATGCTAGCCACCTTGGCTAGGAGCCCAAGTAATAGTAGGTTGCAAGTGAAGAGATTGAACCCTTCACCTACACTTTGAAAGTTTGATTCCTTAACCATTACACCACCCCATTTTTTGGCTACTTTGGTTACACTTGTGGACCTTGGTGAAACTTCACTAGTTTAGCTAAGCTTGGCTACTAAGGTTAAACTAGGCAAAATTGATTACTTAAACTAAATTTGGCTAAACTAAACTACTTGAGCTAATCTTGTCTAAATGAAATGAAATTAAACTACTTAGGTTTAAATTGGAAATTTGGTTAAACTTGACTAAATCTAGTTATTAAAACTAAATTAAGCTAAATGAAACTACTGAGGTTAAACTTGGTTAAATTATGTTGAATTAATTATTCAAATTACACTAATGTAAACTAAGTTACTTGGGGTCAATTTAGTTAAATTTGGTTAATATAAATTAAATAAAACTACTCAAGCTAAATAAGGTTAAACATTAATTGCTAAATTAAGCTACATAAGTTAATTTCACTTAGCATTGTTTAACCTTAATGTAGCCTAGTTCAACTTAACCAACTTAATTTAACCTTGTTTAACCAATGTAATTTAATTTAGTTTAATTTAGCCTAAACAGTTCAATTTAATATCGTTAAATTTACTATAATTTAGTTCAGTTTGATTTAACTTAAATAACCAATTAGTTTGGCTTAATTAAATTAAATTAATGTAAATTAATTTATTTTAATCTAGGATAATTTAGTTTAACCTAAATAATCAAGTTTCATTTTAATAGATTAATTTATCCTAGTTTAACCTTGTTTAATCTAAGTAGCCAAATTTAACCTAAGTAATTTAATTTAACATACTTTAGGGTGTTAGCAAGGTAAAGTAGACAAAAAAACTAATCCACCTTAAATGCAATTAAAAAATGGAACAATTTTTTATATGGACACAAGAAAGTAGATTTACAATATTTTGAAGTAGAAATATAAAATCATAGGGCCCTACATTTAGTTTATGGGAAGTTGGATACAAAGTTTGAACAACTTTGGTATCATAAAGTAAGTTGAAAGTATGTTTGAATTAATTGGGTCAAAATGGTGTTCAAACCTACTTCATATTAAAAATTTGATATATTATGATTATAAAAATCATAAATTGATAATACATAAGTATTTTTTAAGGTTCCACTAAGTTTTATTTATTTATAAATAATATCTAATCTATATGTAACCCATTTTGTAAAATCAGACATTTTGTGCAAGTAGAATATATATTTTTAAATTCTACTTTCAAGCTAAGGTTTTCAACATTTTAAATATAAAATGAAATATAATCATCATGTTAATTATTGTAGTTAATTAATATATATATGTTCAATACATTAAAATGTTTTCATGGCTAAATGTTTTTTTTTTTAATAAGGAGTAATGAGCCATCTACTTTACCTTGACTGCACCCTTTAATCTAATTTAACCAAATTTAATCTAAATTGCATAGTTTAACATAATTTTGCCTAATTTTGCCTGGTTTAGCTTATGTAACTTATATCAATCTAATTCATCTTAATTTAGCCCTGTTAATTCAAATTTAACTTCATTTAATCAAATTTATCCTAAGTAAATTAACTTAGCTAAATCAAGCTATTTAGGTTGAATTATTATAAATTAAAATAAGCTTTTGACAGTTCGTCCAACAAGGTCAATTGTTCAACATGACCAACTAATTATGGAATCATAATTATTTATAAGCATATTTATGATAATCATGTAATCTTAATTATAGTTATAATTTTTAAAATGATAATGATCAAGTCTAAATATGATTACATGACTACAATTGGACAATAGGTTCAAGTTGTCCTAGTCATGAAACCATGTTTTGATATAATGGGAGTTTATTATATCATGTGATATATATGCATGAGCAAAAAATCCTTGTCATTGCTCACATGGACACTGTTAACCATAACCAAACCTGGCATTGTTGTGATTTTGAAAATCATGAATTTCATCCTAAATCTTGCACCTTCCAATTTGCACAACTACGTTTTGGTAATGGTGAATCATTTGACGACAATGGTTCATTTCTTTGCTTATACCAAAACAATAACTATATCCCTACTCACCACATGACCTACAAATCCAATATTGGTTTTAGCAAATTCACGTTTTCTAAAGCTAAGTTTTAAATTTACTTCCCTCAATTTCAATAATACAAATCAAAGATGTTCCAAGTGATCTTCCCAAGTCATGTTGTGTATGTTGAAGTCATCAACAAAAACTTTCAAGATTTTGTCCATATACTTTTCATAAACTTCAATCATGGTTTTTAAAAAAGTATTAATGGCATTTTTCAAATTGAAAGGCATCACAATCCAGTCAAACAAACCAAATTTGGTGATCAATGCTGTCTTTTTTACATCCTCAAATCACATCTTTATTTACAAAAATTCAGATTACAAGTTAAATGTAGAAAACCATTGGGACCTCCCCAATGTGTCAAAACATCATCCATAAGAGGCATTGGAAAAGCATCCCTCTAAGTTTGTTAATTCAGTGGGTGGTAGTCACCACAAAACCTAGGGCTACCATCATTTTTCATAGGAAGTGTTACTCTACAAACATATTCTGACATATTTGGTTTCATGTTTTAAAGTAGCACCAAAGCATCTATCTAATGTTTAACTTCCGCTTCTTCACAAAAAAACAACTAACTTGGGGTAGTGTGGCAAGGTGGAAAACCTTGTGTGTCAACATAATGTTCTCCTATATTACATCATCCCAATTCACCTTTGTGCCATGAAAACACATCTTGAAATTGGTTTAACATCTTCCATAACTATTCAATCTTCTCTTGTTCAAGGTTTGTGTCAACATTGATTTTTGATCTAATTTCTTTTTATTCTTCTTCATCAACACATCTTAACTAGTATTCAAAGTTGTATGAATGAGATAATTCTCCAAAAACAATGTTGTTAGTTTGTTTTTCTAACAAGTTGACCATTTGATTTGGTCCCTCCTATACTACCATCAACTCCATCCCATGATCTTGCATTTTTCAACCATCTCATAATCTTTTGAAATATCTGATTCTAAACATGGATGTCTGGTGTATTGTTGAATAATAGATCGTCATGATCATCCGATGTATCCTAGCTTCCATCTATATTGATATAGTCCCCATCCATGGGATCTATCTAACTTTGCATGTATTTAATGACTACCAAACATTGAAACCCCTCTTCCAAATTCTTTATTGCATTTAAATTATGTTGGGTTTGCTTCCTAACAACTTGATGCATATTGACCATATTCAATGGCAAAACATGTATGTTATTACTAATTCCTTGTCTAACTTGGATTGTGCCTCTCTAAATATCATCAAACCCCTATCTTTATTAAGAAATTTAATCCATGCAAAAGGTCATAATTGTCAATATTAACAATCATGAATGTCATGAGACATTGAGTGTTTCCCACCTTAACAATCAATTCATTGATCCTTCCAAGTGTTTACATCAAAATGCCAAATGTAGTTTTGTAGGATTCAAATCTTGTAACCATGTGCATTACATCACAAATTTAACATCTCATGATTTAATAATGGAAACTGTGTAAAATTTGTTCAGTCATAATTCATACATTTCACACACTACATCATGCATTGAAAACTCATTTAAGACATGAATTTATTGGAAGATGTGAAATTTGTGTGACATTTGTTCATTTATAGGTTCATACTTCATCTGTCAACACATTTATCTATTTGTCAAATGTATTTTCAACGCACGATATTCATGTGTAAAATGTACGAACCTATGAATGAACAAACTTTGCATGATTTCATTATTAATTTTTCACATGCTAAATTTGTGATGTATACCTAGTTCACAAACAACTCTTACTACTATAGTAAACATTGATGCACTTATGTCAACCAATCCTTCAACCAAGTGGTTTTCAACTTCTACCAATCGGTGTAGAGTTTCACTTTGATGACTTTTGTTGATACAAATACATTAGATGGTAGGAGTTTCTTCCAACTTCATCATATTAAGTGTTTTTAAACTTTCGTCCCTTTTCTTCCAAGTCAATTTCATAAGACTTTCCAAATACTCTAATTTTTTGGGAATAAATACTATGGTTTCCATTGGAAATTGAGAAATTTTGCCTTTGAGAAAATGTGTGAAAATCTTGGATTTGGAAAATCCTTCCCTCATTGTGCCAACTAGCTTAACATCCATTGTTATTTCCCTTGCTTCTTCCACATCTTGTGTTTGCGTTTCTACCATGGCAATTGCCTTCTTAGTGTTTTGGTGCTCGAAAAAATATCATGTTTTGTTTTGCAACAATTATTCTATTGTAGTTGCTTCATCATTCACAAGTATTTCCAAGTAGTTATTTGTAACAAAGTGTGGTTTAATTTCCTCCCCTTTCTTTCAACATCGATCTTCCATATGGCCCAGACTTGTGTAGTACCCACATCTTAAACCACAATTTTTTGTCCTATGTAGAAAACCACATTTACCACATTTAGGTTTTAGGTCCCCAATTCATAAATAAATAGAGGCAATATGATCTATTGAATTGCATATTTGGCATATTGAAGCGATGCTAACTTTTGAAAATCTTGTTCCATTATTTGATGAAATCCCTTGTCTGAAAAACTTAATGAGTGACTCATTTAGTGCA
>Ga0209208_10001086_pt1 | contig 37898 bp, 29 predicted proteins | sample S1TSphfallax_3_FD_187694 | JGI IMG/M metagenome (GOLD analysis project Ga0209208, IMG submission 187694) | Host-associated microbial communities from peat moss isolated from Minnesota, USA - S1T2_Fd - Sphagnum fallax MG (SPAdes) (version 2) | ecosystem: Host-associated > Plants > Peat moss >...
CGCTCGGACCGGACACAGACAGTCCTCCTCCTCCTCCTCCTCCTCTTAGACCATCCCGGTAGGAGTCACAGACCGCTCAGAGACGACCGATCGGACCGGACACAAACAATCCTCCTCCTCCTCCTCCTCCGAGCTGCACTGTCAGAGCTGCAACGCTCAGAGTCTCTGCCCGCTGGTCCACTTCATCTCTCTCTCTCTCAGACCTTTTCTGGCTCCCTGCGCATGCTCCGTGTCTACTCTACTACAGTTCTCCTCAGAGCTGCACTGTCAAAGCTGCAATGCTCAGAGTCCGCCACTTCCCTCCAAAACCCTTAGAGGAACTCCATCGCTGCTCGCCGTCAGTGTGTGACCACTTCGTGAGGGACTCGGCCAGAGTACCGTTACTGTTACCGTTAACCGTTACCGTTCAGCACAGGCTGTTGCCGCGCGCGAATGTTTCACAAATGTATGCCAAATGTTTTGACAAGGTGCTTTACCACGTAAATTCGCGAATTTTAAAATGCAAAATGACGAATGTCATAACTAGGATAAATAGGATATTCTTTTACATCCATCACCATCTCGGATTGGAACTTGCATGGATATTTTTTTTACATTTGCCATCTTCCATGCATGGGGCATTCAGAAACGCAACTCCACATGGACCATGCATCATGCATCTGGCAACCGTCTCGTGGGCCAACCTATTTGTCTCTGGATTCAAAAATTCAACACTGAGCATGCGGTCTACATCCTCGACCGTGTGTGGCTTGTAGTCTTCGGCAAAGAAGATGAGAATGTGTGCATGCGGCAACCCACGCTTTTGAAACTCAATGACATAGATTCCCGCAATCGTGCATCCCAGAATATGCTTCTTGTGAATGTCATTTATCAACTCCTTCAGCTTGATTTTGAACACTCGAGTTACCAAATCTGATTGATCCTGAGGTTGATGTTCAGGCAGCAATGTTTTCTTGATCTCAAGCCATTAGGGATTGCAAATGAATATAACAAATGCATCTGGACAGCGGGCCCATTTGCAAATTAACATGGCATCTGATAATTTCGAACCATGTGACGTGGACTTCCTGTGAAAAAAGATGGCAAAATGATCCTCTGTCTGATGGCAGTAACGCTATTGTCACTTGTAGCGATGGCATCCTAAAGGCTTTGATAAAGATCTGCATGAAGTTTTTTCTGACTCAGGCGCAAATACCTTAAGCCGTTTTGTTTGACAGTCGCATAAGCATCCACAATGTATTACTGCCTCAATCGGCCACCCTGAAGCAACACAATGCCATCAGTGTCTCGACGTTGAAGTCAATAACCGTAAAATTCGGCCATTGTCACATTGTGATGTTTTCTTTGATGCTCAAATTCTTTCGCGTGGTCTTCATCCAAATCCACATAAACATCCTGCACAACAACACCATTGGGTGGAATATTTGGATGTCATCTGTTGCAACCCCACTTTGGGCTAAGTGTGAGGATGAAACTCACACTCCCAAAAGTGGGAACTTGGAGTCCTTCGGGACTCCCAAAAATTCAGAGCTTGATCGCAGGGGTCAAAACACCTCGCATTGGGGTGTTCTTTATATTGTTGGAAATTTCTTGAAGTGTAGATGTCCAAAATGGCCTTGCATGAGCCATTTGGACATCTGCAGCCTAAGTTATGAGCAAAAGAAGGGCCGGGAGTCAAATTGGCAATTTGACTCCCGACCATTAAAAGTCGGGAATCGACCCGATTCCGACGTCTATAGGAGGAGTGCCACATGGCACTGGAAAGCTCTCAAAAAGAGCTATAAGATTGCTTCAGACCTCATCCCAATCAAAGGTCTGAGTAAGATGTTATAGATGTCCAAAATCCCATGAGTCCAACCCGGGACAGTTTCCAGACTCCTCCTTTGGCTTCCCCCGAGTCCGGGCCATGGTGAGTCAAAGTGAGTCCAAGGTCGCCTGTGGCTTGTCCTAACACCAAAAGGGTGTAGAATGAGTTTTAACCAACTTGTGGTTGGTTTTGGATGCAGGACCATGTAACACGATAATTGTCTTTCTTCCTAGTCTAATATCAGGACTTTTAACACGCCCCTCTTACCCCCTTTAGTGCTGGAAGTTGGGAGCGGCACCAAGTTCCAACTCCTTCCGCATTTCCACATAGTTAGACCCCCGAGTGGGTCTATCAAAGAACTTGGGAACGCATCACCATCCATCCTCACTGTAAGGAAATAGCAACAGATAATGTAAAGCCATGTATCCCACATGTAGTTGGGAAATGCATTGAAACAGGCTAGCTTGCTGAGCAACAACAACATCACGCCTTTTTACAGCCTCAGAACCATCTCCTACCATCAATGTAGCGATTTCATTGGTCATTGACACATTGTATTGGTAGGCATCTTTTATTCGAGAAGCAATGAGATGCAAATTCAAATCCATGGGAACACCTTTTGTTGCCATCATATCCCTTGCCATTTTGAACATTTCGACATAGGGATTGATATTGTACATCATGGTCAATAATTGATCCAACATTGTTGGATCAAGCAACATAACAACACAGCGGTTTTGATGTTCGCTCTCTGTATCATGAATGTACAGTTGTGCAAACTATGGACGTTGTCCTTTGGCAGGACACAAGGATCCAATTTTGTGATAAAGCTTACCTTGAATGTGAAAGGAATATGGTCCAATGCCTCTTGTTACCGACTCATCAACTTTGGCACTAAACGAAGTGAATGCCAACATCGAATTGTACATGTGAATCTGATCTTGAAATTTGATGACACTTCTCTCTTTGCTAATTAAAAGAACTTCCAGCTCGTGCGGTGTTGTAAGAAGACTCGGCAATAAAACTTTGCCATTCTCACAACATCAAAAAAATTGTGGGTGTTGTTGTTCGACTTTGCCAATTGTTCTTTAATCCACATTTTCGCGTTGGAAAATCCATAAATTGTGTCCATTTCTCCACAATCCCATCGTGCCAAACCTGACGCGTCTTCGTCTCTAAACAATTATAATGTGTCATTGCCAAAAGAAGGTTATGCATGTGCTGCTACTTGTTGTACGGTTCGCCATTCTCGACTCAAATGATTACTTCGGTCTTGTGGTGTTTTGGCCCGACCGACTCTATATGTTGCTTGGCACGCTATTTTTTCTGTAGGCAATTGTGACATTCATGTGCAAATTCTGACGTGTCTTGATTGAATTTTGTTGGAACATTAATATGAGGAACATGATTTTTGAAAGAGTCAGTTCGCTATTATGCTAAGCTTCTAGTTGTTGCCAAAGGGCTACCAAAGTTGCCAAAACATTACCATGTTGCACAATGAGTGCATGCATATGTTCTTATATGTCTTCGGGCATTGTGTGGAGAATATATGTTGGGGTTTGTTACTAATATTGATATCAAAATCTTGGGGGTCATGAAATGTTGATCGGCGATATTGAAAGTTGCATTGGTTATGGAAGAAAAGTTACAAATTCAAAAGGTGAATGGATCAGTTGCTCATGAAGAAGCTACAAAATTTAGCCACAACAATTAGGAGCTGGGAGGACTTACATTGCAGTGCCAAAGATTAGACATCAAGTATGTGTTTGCTGGTGATCTGTTGTTTGGCAACATTGTTATTTGGGGAAATGAATGTTTTACATACACACATTGAACTAGTAGTAGATGTCATAAGAGGCTCAAGGGCATCCAGTTGGTTGAATCTCTTCTTCAATGGACCCAGGTCTATAGAAATTCTTGATAATCATGATGCCAAAATTACCACAACACCTACTTAGGACTTCATTCCATTACCATCATGCTGAAAATTGGATGAATGGTGAACTACAAGGATTCTACGCAATTTGGCACAATGTTGATGCTCTGTATGTATGTCAAGGTGGTGCACAACCTATTTTCTCATGGCTGGTTCTTGTAGGCAACTCTGGTAATATTAGTTTCACTTATCACTGAACCCACCGTGAAAACATAACTGCCACCATCCTCCTACCAAGCAGTTGTTGGATCTTTGAATGTTATATTGCTAACAACTTCTGCAGGATGTTTTGCAATAGGATTTTCAAGCACTTTCATCCACTTTTTGAAAAGTGGGTTTGAGGGGTCTACTAGTATTACCTTGTTCTGTGTCTCCTCGAAAGTATGGTTCATCTTACCTAACCCCATTTGATGCCACAAAGGAAAACCCCCTTTAGCTCTGTCAAACAAATTCACACTAATTTTTTGGTTAACATTCACATGTATACAGTGGATTTGAACCCACAAAGACTTGCAACTAGACCAATAAGCCCTAATTTCACAAAGACAAACCAAACTCAGATGGAAACAACCTACTTAATGAGCTATATTGTTGAAATATGACAAAGGACTCTACCAAAGGGGAATTCATAGAAAGGATGACAGATTAGGGTTTGAACATCACACAAAAAAGACTAAAATCCTTTATTTCTCAATAGTGCAATTTCCACAAAACAATCACAAAAAGAAATTGGAACAGTGATGTGAATAGGAATTGGAAATGGCAGACCTGTGTAGATAATGAAAGGGGCACCATCAAGGCTAATGGTACTTGAGTTTGACCACACTCCCATGGCATCATACCACTGGTCTGGCTCTAAAACAATTTCCAAATAGAGCCAATGAATGAGATGTTTAAAGACAACATATGCCCAAGACATGTTTAGACCCCACAATGGCATAGATTGGTTGTACTTGTGAAACAAATGGTAGTAGCCCTTATAGTAGTCGGGACCTGTATTAAACCCCAACATAAACTGTCAAACTTATGTGGGCACAAAAAAGATGAAAAACTAAGAGATACAGACAAAGACAGAGACAAAGATATCACCATGGGCCCTAGCACCCAACAATCTAGTGAAAAGTTTTCTAGGTTTGCATTACAACATCAAAAACTGCAACAACATGTTTATGCACTGGGCTCATATGACAGTGCAGCTCATAAATTTATTTTTGACAACCTAGAGCTTGATTTTTTTGGGTTTGAATCATCTTGCTATGATTACAAGAGGGTCTATGCAAGTGACTCATTTTTCGACCCAGTAAAGTAGAGGCACATTGTGTTATCCTGGGTGAATGAAATTAACATGGAAGAATTGGAATTGTAATTTTCAGGTTTTCTAGGTGCACATCAGGGTGTATTTGGCCCTTTTGGTATGATATTAATATTAGACCCCCCTTGGGGCTGGGCATGCCTTTCTTAGACAGTGACACATGCACATAGAGGAGGGGGTTATTTATTTATGCCAGGGTTTTCTTCCCTGTATGATGCGATCCATGGATGGATGACAGGACGGACGAACGGATGGATGGATGGATGGACGGGTCACGTGATGAAAAAGCTTCACGAAAAATGACTACAACGTCCTTTACTATATGTAATAATACCTTTGATTCCATAACCTTCTCACCAAAATTGAAGCCTATTCCATTTTAAGATCCACTTTGGGTTAATCTGCTCCAAACTACAATGAATAATTTATTTAAATATGTATGGGCATGATCGTGGAATGAGGTATTAAGTATAGGAAAAGGGTCTATCAAAAGGCCCTTCTAGATTTGAGATTCACATGAAGGGTCAAAAATTCAAAAGGGTCATACATAATGCATAGTTGTGATACTAACATTACAGAGGGACAACATTACAATGATAAAGACAATGAAAAAGGATAGATTGGTGGATAACTTTCATTTAGTGAAAGTTACTCTAACATGGAATGGAGAATATTTTTCAGATTGTGTAAGTTATTGTTCTTATGACATTAACATCAGTGTGATATCAACAAACATGATTTTTTCAACCTTACGAGCGACCAAAATATACAAAGAAAAAAAAGTGACGATACTTTACTCTAGTGTAATTGGGAAAAAACATATTATATAATAATGAAAAAAGGAATCTTGATAATGAATGAGGAAAGCAATGAGGAAACCCATTTTTTTTCAATTGCAGGTGATGGCGTAAACACACACTTAAATTTTTTAAGGGTTGGAATTAATGTAGTATGTGAATATGGTTTTAGAATTACCCTTAGTGTAGGTCTGAATAACAAACTCTATGTAAATGAATTACATTTTATTGTGTTTTTGAAAAAATAAAATTATGCAAAAATGTCAACATGGGTGCCATCACTTAATTAATATGAATCACAAATGCATACTCAAGCTCATGTAAAAGTTTCAATCAAATATGATGATGAACAAGATTAAGAATGGAAATTCTATTTAACCAATGGAGTGAGGCAACATACACCTAATATGCACTCAAAATATATGTCAAGAACATCACAATATATGTGATATCCCCTGCCCAAAAAGTGTGATTTTGTATTGTATATAGTTCAGCCCAAGGAAGCACTTTAACACTGCCTTATTGGCAATAAGCTTTATTTGGGAGCATTAAAAACATTTGAATATTTTGTCAAAGGCCAATTTTTAATTGACCCATTGCAATGAAAAGAAAAACTTTAGAATATATGACAACTAATTAATGTGCATTGCAAATAGGTATAGGCACTAAGTTATATAATATACACATTTACACTTACCTTGCCAAAAACATTTACATGGGACCATGTTAATATAATTGAATTCTTTTACACTGCCTCTTTGTAAATGTAATATAGTTGCGATTGCTCCATACATGCTTGGTAAAAGTTAAAATTATACATGCATGTCTACTATCTTAGGGCAATAATAAATTTTATAACATAAAAAGTAACAACAATACAAACAAACTAATCAATTAAAAATTAATTTCATTATGATTTTTGTTATTAAATCTTCATCAAAGCCTTATTGAAGTTTTAAAAATTACATCAAATTAATTTTAAAACATTAATATCTCCAAAGAAAAAATTATTTAAAAATTGACATGTTTTGTTTTAATCAATTCTTGCATAATCTTTGAAATCATTTTTTTAAGAATCTCATTTTAATAAGATTTAAAAGAATTGAAACTAATTATTTGTCTGTTTATCAAACAAATTTCATTTAAAAAATTAGTCATATGACAAGTATCATAACCATTGTCCAGTGCTTCTGATTATCTAGTTTAGTTTCATCTCTGGAAAACAACGAGTCAACCAGAATCCTCTAAAGGAGAAATAGTGAATTGAAGTTGAAGTACCAGGCGTAGTTTGGGTTTCCCTCTCACACAAACACAAACTTAAGTAAAACAGCAGTCTGGATCTGGATCTAAAGTCTCCCTTCAAGAAAGAGCTGCCTCATGGCATATTCAATGCCAAGCTAGCTGTATTAGTTGGGGCACTACATGTCAATTGCAGAATACAACTGGAAAAACTAAGTATTGGTGCCAACCAGAATGCTTGATCCTGACAACAGAACAGCAACAAATCAGCAAGCATGAAAAAAGGGAAACCCAACCCTAAAGAAAAGAGAAAACAGGAGAAAACACAGAAAACTGAGGCACAGTTCAAATGACAGCAACTGCTTCAAGCTGAAACTGATGGATAAGCTCATTTCATTTTAGCTTTGCTCCTGTACAAGCAAGAATCTAAGCTAAAACCATTGAGAGGCCTGGTTGTGGCACAAAAGAAATTCCAGCCGTACCTCATACTTTTGAACAGATTTTAGACATCATTTGCTTGAAAGCCTACGTGAAACAATACCCCAAGATTGAATTTGTCACAAGGCTAGAAACAGTTGAATCCTGATGTGCATTGAACTCAAATCTTAGCACATTTAAATAAACAGAAATGGAAAGCAGGAAAGATCTATACCATAGCATGAAACAGAGCACCTCCCACTTTGATATAACTGACTGTACTTAAGACAACATATTTGCAGCTGGCACTGCAAGTTCCAAATACTGAGTAGGACCATAAACACATCAAAATTTCCCAGGTTGTAACATATTTGATTTAGTCCCAAACTAGAAAAACAAAACAAACGGAAAACAGAAAAGACCTAAACCACAGAATGAAACGTAGCACCTCCCTCCTACACTTTGATATGACAGGCTGTACTTCAGAGAACAAAATTGCAGCTGGCACTGCAAGATCCAGTTAGTGAGGGGTACCACAAACACAGTGATCCCACACAATCAGACATCTCCACATATGTGCCTAGAATTACCAGAGAATAACTACAGCTTCTCAAAACTAAAACATAAATTTTAACTGAACAAATGTAGGTGAATGACTTAACAGCAAGGAGTCACAACTCATCACATCTGGGGATTGAACCATAATTTATGCAATGCATCAAAGAATAAATTGCTGAATTTTGTTGTCAAAAATGACCTCAACACAATGTTGAGAATGCAAATTCTACAAATGCTTGGATTATTGATAGGCAGACAATTTTAGATCAGTTTTTAAGTCTAAAGTCTAATGAGGAGCAAATATGCCCAAACAATAAGATAGAGGCTTGTACAATACTAACATCTATATGCATTGCAGCCACCACTGGGAAACCAGCTCAATGTCAAGAATGTCTTTCTATTCAACCTATTAGCATTATAGAAAACAAAAGAGGGAACAATGTTTAATCTCCCTTACTTACCTGTAGCCTGCCTGTTGGGTTCAAATACATACTTGATCAAAGATTCCTTGATTGGCAAGATCTCAGGGAACTCCTGCTGCAGTTTTGATGCATCAAGTTCATTGTTGCTCCGAGGTGCAATGATGACCTTGGCTTGCTCTTCCAGAGTGAAGTTCTTCCATGAAAATTCTGCATCAATATACTGTTGATACATCTCCAAAATCTCATTGTGGCTCACCACTCCTGGATTGGTGAAATTCCAGATCCCCCGCAAGTTGCGTTTTGCCATTTCTATTGAGATAGGCAGCAATTCATCCAGGATTGTCATGCTATTAGGTATATTCACCACCTTCTGATATCGGGAAATCTTTGTGATGAAATTTCGTGGGTTCTGAAGATCTGAAGATATGGGCATCCGCACACGCAAGGTGCACACATTGTCAAATTCTTTGAGAAGCTCTTCAACCTGCCAGCATGCAAACTAGTCAGATTTCCAGATTTGGTGCACAAAGTTTTCCTCAAGAGCACATTATCTGAATAGCACATGAATGCCTGAATGGTTAGCCAATAAAATTTAAGACAACGGACACATACACCTGACCCTTATTGTTTACAAGGTAGGACATATATCCTCTACAAGTGTAATCAAATTGCATCTTAAGCCCTTTTCCATGCTGATGAAAACTGTCTCTCAGACTGTGAAGTCTGGTAGTGTACACCATACAATCAGAGTGTTAGAACTCCTAGCAGTATATTACTTAATGCCAAAAACACAACTGAGGCATATCTTCAATGCATTCATCAATACTGCAAAAATGAAAAGTCAGATACAAAAGCGAAAAAGGTTCACACTTGACAATATATAGCATGAGATATTATTTAATCACTCACCATGGCCTTGGTCTTGGAGTAGTATGAGCCTACAAAGTTGGGTGTGTCTTCTTCCTTGAATCCAATGCCACTGCCAAGCTGGTGACTATTGTCATACTCAAAAATGCACCCTGTGGCAAAATTGACAAGCAGCAAGTTGCTTTGCTTGCAAACATCTGCCAATGTCAAAGTACCCACGACATTTGCACGGATGGTCTCAATCTTGTGACTTTCACACCAGTCCACATTTGGCCGACCTGTCACGCCTGCTGCATTGAATACATGAGTGGGCTTTGTGGATTCAATGTCTGCCTCCAATTGCACACGATTCTCCAATCGGCCAGATCCATACTCATACAATATCCCCTGCTTCTGACATATTTTTCCAAGAAGACCTCCAATCCAGCCAGTACGTCCATAGATCAGAAATTTCAAGGATTGTCTCAGGACACCGTTCTCCTGAGCATTGACTGCGATATTCCCAACCACACGGTGGGTACCATTAACTAATGGTACCTTGTTTGGGGTGCTTGTAGCTTCAACCTCAGTTTTACTTTCAGGATCTTTCTGTTCAGGACCTTTCTGAAGATCAGCAAGTTTCTCAACCCCAGATATGGAAAGCATCCGGGGATGGGGAACTAGCGCTCCAGACACATCTCCCCACCAGTCAGAGTGGCTGGTGTACCATTGCAATGTCTTCCGCAATCCCTCTTCCCAGGTTGTGCTTTCCTGCCATCCAAGCTCCTTCAGTTTGGCATCATCCAGGAAGTAGCGCTGGTCATTGAAAGGCCGATTATCAACAAACCGAATAGACTTTTCACAGTCAAGGTTGAAGAGGTTGCATATGTCTCTAGCAACATTGAGGACAGTCCGCTCTTTCTTTGTCCCAATATTGTAAACATGACCAACGCTTCCCTTGTGAAGCACAACCTCAAACGCTTCAGCCACATCTTCACAGTAGAGGTAGCTGCGCACATTTGATCCATCTCCATGAATAGGGAGGGGCTTCCCCTGCATGGCTAGAAGAATGAACTTAGGGATGAGCTTCTCTGGGAACTGGTTAGGTCCATACACATTATTGCCTCGTGTGGTGATGACAGGCAGCCCATATGAGCGACCGTATGCCATCACCAACATTTCTGCACCAGCCTTAGTGGCTGAATAAGGATTTGTAGGAAGCAGCTGTGATGCTTCATGGTTACCAACAATGGCATCTGCTTCAGTCTCTCCATAAACCTCATCTGTGCTCACATGAATGAAGCGGCAAACAGTGCCTGTCACTTTACAAGCCTCCAGCAACACATGTGTCCCATAGATGTTGTTCTTTGTAAACTCAAAACTGTTGCCAAAGGAATTGTCCACATGAGTTTGGGCAGCAAAGTGCATGATGGTGTCAATACCCTCAGTAATGAGAAGGTAGTTCACAAGATCTGCACTCCCAATGTCACCCTTCACAAACTTGAAATTCTGAGAGGCCTTGGATGGCAGAAGATTCTTCAGGTTGGAGCAATAATCTAGCTTGTCCAGCACCACGATCTTGTAATGTGGATAGTTGCGCATCAGCCTGTTGGCAACATGAGATGCAATGAATCCTGCTGCACCAGTTATCAAGATGTTCTTGGGGATGTATGTGGCTTCCCCCATTGCAATGACCTCTTCTGCAATTGGATAGAGATTCTCTATGAGAAATTCTTATCACAATCGATTTTGTACACACAGACAACAACAGTAACATTTCGTGGAACCACAAATATGAGATAAAGCAGGAAGAGTGTACACACATCTGACTTCCTGCAATCATGTGAAACCTCAAAGATCAAGACCGAGCTCTTCAGTTCAAGTATAGCCTAAAAGTTTGGCTGCTTTCACCTATACAGGACAGAAGGACAAGCAAATAGTCTGGCTCAAAACTGCTGATTCACAAGCTCCTCACTTCAAAAAGTTCTGCGCTGTTGCACTGTGAGAGCAACAACTTTCTCGGCCAGATCCACGGGATAACAGTTATGGTCAAAAGGACACTCCTGATCGCATCCGCCTCGCTCCAAACCAAAATCCCAAGGAAAACAAAAAAGAAAGAACCTTAGCTCCACACTCTCAGTTAGCAAAATTTGGGCTTCCGATCGACATTCGCGCCACTACCGTCTAGCAACACACGAGCATAGAACAAAAACATTGTAGGAGATCTTAAAGAGGTCAGGCACGTTCTATCCCCTGTCCACCGTCAGCAGAGTACTTTTCTTTCGATTCACTCTCAGTCAAAAGACTTCCGACCTTTCCGAATAGACTGCTGCGTTCAGATCTACATGCATCCGGGCCCTGCCCTCACCAACCGCTAGGGTAAAGAAGAGATGAATACAGGGAGAGTGGAGAAGAAATCTTACAGATCTAATGCAGCTATTGCTGAAACCTTCCTTCAAAGTCCACAAGACGATGATTCTGCGAACCACGCCGGCCACGCAGCCCACAACGAAAGAAGATGTCAAGGGGGTAATGTCCGATCCGCGTTCCAATTCCCGAGATAATAAGACGAAATGAAGACGGTCGCCACAAGCTGATGATCGATCCTGCGCACACTAGGCACGCTTACGCGCTCCCTGAAAACGAACAAACCTGGGGAAAGTTCCTTGGGAGCTGAAATTCTTCGCCGCTCCGCATCACAACGTAGTGCGAACGAAGCCGCGCTGGCGCGAGAGAGAGAGGGAAGAGAGGGAGGGTAGCCTAGGCGGATATCTGGGCCGCGGGGACAGTAGGCACGTAGGTCCAGATTTTTGTTTTCTGGCTACTATTAATAATGTTCTTTCTTTTGTGGCGAAATTTCGCAACTTGGCTTTAAAAATTCGGAAAATGAAAAGAAACACGATTTTTTTTCTGATTTCTAGGGATTCTTTGATCGTTTTTCAAAATAAAAATAACTAATTAGCCACATCTAGTTCTAGGCAGTTCCTAGGTCGCCACTTGTACCAGCACTTTTGTAAAACTCCTAAAGCCCACTTGGGACAGTCACCATTTAACGCTAATTAATGCTGTGATCCTCGCCAGTGTATTGACTCCATGTTTTCTTTTGTAATGAAATTTTGTAGCTTGGGGAACTTTTTTTTTCATAAAAAGAAAAAGACACAAACAATTTAAGGGAATTTTCATCATTTTTCAAAAATAAAATAAAGTAAACCACATCTAGATATAAGCACTTCTATGGTTGCCACTTGTAAGAGTGCTTTTGTAAAACTATTACAGCCCGCCTAGGACAATCACCATTTAATGTTAATTAATGTTGGGGATCCTCGCCAATAAACCTACTTGAGCAATTTGAGGGAATAAAAAACCCCTACTGGGTAAATAAAACCAAAAAGAACAATTAGAAATTAAGAGTGCTAAAGTAAGTGTATTATGAGATTCAAAACACAAAAATCCAATAAAAGATTGGAACCATCATAAGGGGAACAAAAAGGGAAGGAAAGAAAGGTCAAAAGACACACAACCTGCAAGAAAAAAAAAAAGGAGAAAGTTAGTCCCTCTTGTTGTAGGAAGTTATTTCACCCATGCCCTTCTAATGCCACTAGCATGCAAATCGTGAAATTTAATAGTAATGGGAGGTCTAGAACAAGCATCACCCGCCAACGCAATCTTCTTTTTTATAGCAAAAGTTAAAGCATGTTGAAAAGCAATAGTAACATGTTGCCTAAAAAATTGAATGCAAAAAAGACAAGGATAAATGACTTTTGATCGTCTACTGTGGAAAAGACGAACACACTCCTTGTTGAAATGATCCATATCATGCCTGAGTGTGTTGTGCACCTCTATGACCATCAAAATAAAGTGATGCCCCTCATAAAGCCCTCTATATTTGTGGATCTTAACAATGGTGCTAAATTTCACAATTGCACTACTAATCAACTAATGACACACGAAGCCACCATCTCCCTCACTGGGTCAATAACCAACCACATCGACAATGAAGACCTAGTCTTTCAAATCATGTAGAGATCGGCTCGTAATGAAACTCCTGATGTAAAGGCATACCATTGCAATCTCCATACAGTGTGCCCACTTTCTTGAGTGAAGGCATAGATGACATCTTGGATGGCGTCATGTGTGGCAGCCATTTATTAACCTCCAAATGGGCAACAAGCTAAGTGCATGCTACATGTATTCAACATGTGTCCACACTCACATGTGAAAAAAATAGATGGTGAAGGTTGAATCAAATCGAAATGAAAACGTAACACCGAAATGAAAGTAAAACGTGCAATGCAAAACAAACAAATAGATGGCCTAACAATTAAACATAGCCTTGCCCCCTTGCATGAATAAAAACGAATGCGGGTTTTGGATGTTGAAAAAATGGAGTCATCATATAAAATAGACCTAAAGGATGTGTCATGGTGAACGTTCATCATAAATGCATGTAGACATGGGGGACCGAAAACTTCTAAACTTTCAAAAAAAGGGTGCATATCCTTAGATGTAGGAAGAAGGACATCTTGCGTTGGACATAAGCATGATTGAAGCAAGTGTGGGCCCCCCTCAACCTAAAAAACATATTCCTCCAAAATAGGTCTATCGAAAATACAAAACCTAGAACACAAATACGGAGCCACCAAAATCCAACTCCTTAGAAAAGCAAATGGGCAAAATCCTCCATAGAAAGAAGGCCTATACCACCAAAGGATATCAGTAGTTGGGCTTGATGCCTCATTAAGGGACCATGAAAAGACTCTCACGATCCTTGATTCATTATGCCTTAACATATTTACATAATTTTCTTACCAAAACCCACCAAAATAAATAGGAAAGAAAGGAGGTATTATATGTGCCAATAAGCAAATTTTCAATAAGCAGAAATTGACCATAATTTATGAAAAATGGCTAGATTTCTATACATGGTTCAAGTAGGTAGTTAAAAATGTAACAATATGTTTAAAATCTTTTAGTTTTATATTTAGTTTATAGCTAGATTTGGGTAAATCTCCTGTGTAGTGATTACCACTTTGGTTACATCACAAAATTGATTGAAAAATAGAAAGGATTGGTAGCTTTTAGTGTTTTTTTCAAGATTTTTTGTTTGTAGCCAATATGACAATCAACCACAAAAAGCTATAAAAAAAGCAACGTGTTCCCATAAAGTTCCCAAAGGCTTCCCCAATATGTTCCTAATAGCACCACATTTTTTATCCCATGTGCTTTGCCCAAAGTTCTTCCCTTTCACACCTATATATATGAATAAAAGGGGTAAACACTTTGTCCTCCAATAAATAAGTACCTTTAGTTTATAATGGGGGAATTAACCCATGCCAATAATGGTGATGAACAATTTTGGAACATAGAAATTTCATGCAACCAATGGGAAGGCTCAGTGTGCACTCAAAGTGCTTTGATTTTTTTCTTTTTTCTTTTTAAGTTTTGGGTGGCGGGGAGGGACAAGGGAAGGATTTTTTTCATTTTTCATTTATTCCCAACATTTTTCCTTCAAGTTCCTATTAGGAAAGGGCTTTAGGAGTCCATTGGGAATTTGAATGTTGGGAATAAAGGAAACATTTGTGTTGTTTGTTTGTTGCATTGAGATCTTCCAAACCACAGCACCTCTTGCCATGCTCTTGGTATTGTTGTAAAACCTTCAATAAGTAGAGGTGCAACTTGTTGGTTTCATAGTGTTTCACCTTTCAATGGAATGCTATTGAATGTTGAATAATTTGTTCATTAAAAAATAGTTTGAATCAAAACAAAAAACTATAGAGGAATTTTGTGCATGTTCTTGGTATTGTTACAAAACTCTCATTAAATAGAAATTAACAAAGGTGACTTGGAAACTTTAGACCTAAGGTGCACGAGATATTAAAATTTGAATTTTCTTTGATCATTACAAATTCAGTTAAATTACGAAAAATGGTTTTGGAAGGAAAAATTAATTGGATAACCAATTCACACTTGGGTCAATGGCATAAGCTATATCTACTAATGAATTGAAATGTGAATGGACAAACACTTGGAATGGTTGAATAAAAAGGTTATTTCCAATTTTGGTATTTAATAACTTTGTTCTTATGGGCAAAAAAAAGCATGTGTGACTCATGACATCATTAAAATTGGTGCCTTGGATTGTTTTGTGGAACTATTTTAGTTGAAGGAACATTATAATGTTCTAATAAGATTTCATATATTTGTGATTTTTTTTCAAAACTAATGTAATTTTTTTTTTGGCAAAACTTCACTATTTTTAAACAAAGAAAGTGGGAAATTTTTGGAAATTTTTCCTAGTGTAAATTTGATTAATTTAGCTAAATGTTTTTGGTTAAATTTTTCCAAATTTTTCATATGAAAAAAATGAAAATTGTTTTTTTTTTAACCAGTGAAAGTGGTTGCAAACAAGTTATTTTCAATATTTTCATATATTTTGCATGTGGCCCATGATTTGCATGCAAAAAAATGCAAAGTGGATAAACAAAGTGGAATGAAATGTTGTGCAACAAAAACTTTGTTGGTGCAAATATTGATTTATTAATAGGTAAGGTTCATTGGGTAAATTAATTGTGCAATTTATTTTTTATCAAGAGACTTTTGATTCATTTTAATTTTTAACTCTAGTGAAGAAAGAAAATAAAATTCAAAAATTTCCTAATAAATTCTATTGTGATCCCACGTATATTATTTCTGCCAATACATTATTCTTACAAGTAATTTGGCTTACTTCATTCATTTTCACTGTTATATTACATGAATCATGTGATTTACATGCAAAGTTCATAATAATAATAAAATACATTGTTTTAGGCATACCCTTTGTGTAAGTGTAAAATTGTGTTTAATTGTGTAAGTGTAAATGATCTATACTGCCCACCATGTGAGTCTGTGATAGTTTTCAATGTCTTGATGATCCTATAAAAAATTATTATCAAAGAACCAACTTGCTCCTCCCTTTTAATTTTACCCTTTTTTTTTCAATGATACATGTTGGGTATCTTATGAAAAAAAATTAAGATTATTTTTTGGGGGACAATCTATTATTCCCTGCCCTTATAAAAATGCCCCGAAAAAAACTTTAAAAATCAACAAAAGGCAACCAAAGAAACTACCAAAGTCAAAGCAAAACAAGGGGGGAAAGAAAGAAAAGGTGGGCAATAGTGGAGGCATGAAATAATTAATTAGGTACATAGATTTTTTTTTAAAGAAGTAAGAAGGGGGAAGAAGAAGAAGAGGGTAGAGAAAATAAAATAAAAATATGATGGGGTGAAGTACGTATGAGTTATTAAACAATGATGGTGGTGGGTGGAGTTTTTTCTCTTTCCCAAAACCTAATTCATTTACACTTGTCTTCAAATTATACATTTACAAGCAACCATGTAAGTGTAAATGAAAACAAAACAAAAAAAAACACTTCCCACATGTAAAATTAAGTGTAAATAGTAATATTTATGCAATAAGTAAGGTAAGTCCAAATGCAAAAAAAAATGGCAAGGTAAGTGTAAACCATTTACATTTACCCTCCCAACATTAGTTTGGACTTGATTTGAATATTTGGTTTAAATCCGATAATGCATTTTCAAATTCAACAATAATAATTTTTTTTAAATGTCAAATTTTTTTAAAACTTATTTTCCTAAAACCTTGAAAATTAAAGAAAGTGCATGCTTGTTAATGTTATAAATTTTGAGAATTGCAACAATTACATAAGTTGTATTAAACATTTATTGTTATCCTTTTTTTTGTTATTCAAATTTAATAGGTAGGTGATTTATCAATCATTTACCTATGTGTGTTCAATAATAGCTTCAATTTTTATTAGAACTCCCTTAAGTTGTTGGATCAGGTGGAGTCCTTGTTGCTTGCTACTTGTCATGAAGAAAAGAACATGTATACTTAATATTTCTCTTTTAATCAAATTTTTTCATCTTGACATTAAGTGCAATGATCAATCATCATTGTTGAAAACTCTTATGTCAACATAATATAACATAATATGAAGCTAACTTTTTTTTAAAGACCATTTTTATCGCCAATTTAATTTTGACAAATGAAATAATTTCCTATGACATATAAATTGTTCAATTTCCAACATAGATGGACCTTCATGATTTGAAAGTTTAGATTTCATACCCAAAGTGGAATGTAATGTAAAATTTATTCAAAACATGGGACTCATGCAAGTGTGCCAAGCTTGTATATAATTGCCTCCTATCCAATCATAGGCCTATCAACCAAATCACTTTACTATAATGTTTTTGAGTTTTTACTTTCAATTTTGAGGGGTTCTTGAAGGCTTGAGGTGATTAAAAAACTACAAAACTTCAAATACCTTCGCCCAAAAATCTCAAAATTTCTCCCTCAACCTCTAAAAAGGAAAAAAAATGGTGCTTTTCAATTTTTAGTTAAGTGTCTATAAGTTTGATTAAGGTCACTATCACATAGGTGAATTATCTTTTGTTATTTTTGGTAGCAAAAGAAACAAATTACTCTAGCATTTGTTTTTGCCAAAAAAAACATATTTTATGTACTTATTGATGAGTCATATTGTAAGCATAAAATAATTTCAAAGAAATTTTGTCAAAACAAAACATAAATATTTCACTCTAACCATTTTCTTTAGAAGAACATAACTAATTCATTAGTTATTAGATTTTTTCTAAGGAAAACAAAATATACATTAAAAAATGAATGAATTTGGTTCTTCCTAACACTTAAAGTTTAAAAAATTACAATGAAATAACAAGGATATGGCATAATTTTTTTTTTAAATTATGTCCTTACATGTTGAATAACATCCATCCAAGTTTCATGTTGTCAATTAAAACTAAACTTTCAAACAAATATTATCTATTGTAATACTTAGGCTAGTTAGGCACTAATTGTTTTTGAAATCACCCAAAATTTTGAAAGATATGTTCTTGTCATGCCAAAAATTTAATCATTATGTAACTTAGTATTCAACCAACTTATGTACTATGGTACCAAAATTCAATGCAAACATAAAATTTAAATTGAAGTTTTGGTGGCTTAAAAATATGGATATTGATTTATTAAATAATAATAAGGTGGGAAATTTTAATGTTCCTTCAGATTATACCCCAAACAATATTCTTTTTGACATTCTTAGTGTCAAACTTTTACAAAAAATGTTTTCCTTAAGGTATTATTTCAATGATCCCACATGTACTCATTAAAATAATATTGTTAGATCAACCTATCATCTAAGGTTTCTCACTAGATTTCATCAAGGTCATTGAAACAAGTCAATTCTTTTTAATTGCCCTTGCTTTGCAACTCCTCATGCCAAACAACCTACATTCTTCATCCATTAATCACCAATTCTACTAAGGCATTTTGGTTATTGAAATTTATAATATTGTGAATGATTTTTATTCAAGAAATAACAATGTTATGAAATTTTCCTTGTAATCCTTCATAATTGTAGCTTAAAAAAATTTAGATGGATATTAAAGATATACACTAGAAATGATTGTCATTTCTATATGTAAAATTTCAAATGGATGCCCAATTTTTTATTTCAAGTTTCACACAATTTTTTTTACAACTTACATTACTGAACAAATGACTCTAAATTGTAATTTCTTGATTTAAAACTCAGTAGTCTATTCCCAATAGAGTGTTATTCTAACTACCCACTTTGTCACTTTTGAAAAAATGTCAACCATCCATTGATCTTAGATCAATTGCTTACAAGGACCCAACTAGGTTATAATTTACTAAGTTTTTTTATAAAAAGAACAAATTGAATTAACCTTCAAGTTCCTTTTGGAATCTTTATATGTATGTACATTTCCACTCATATTTATTATTGATAATATAATTTAAAAAATTGATGGTTGATTTAGAGTTGGCGAAAACTCAAAATTGACAATACCTTGTTGAAGGAAACAAACAATATTATATTCATGAAAATTTATTAACCTAGTGTGGTATATAATGTGTTAATTACTTATCCATTGTTATAAAAAATAAGATAACTAATTTGGCCACCCAATTCAAATTTAGTTCAAACATGTAAAAAACAATGGTAATAAATCTCTTCTCTCATGTTAATGTTTTTTATTTCTTTTTGTTTTCCCCTTTGTTTGTTTTTGTTTATGTGCATGTTTGGTCATTGTAGTTTTTCATCGGGTGCATTAAAGTGATGTTAACACAAAATTTGCATTACAAAGTCTTGTGGGTAATTGAAACAGGGAACACAAGAAAGTTAGAATGGAAAAATAACTTAATTTATAAAAAAGATTGAACTACTAATTGAAATGTTTTGACAAAACAATTTCACAGAACAATTAGTTTTACGGGCCCCAAAAAAAAGGTTTTAAATGCACCTTGTATTCTTGCATTGCTCAAATATTTTGTTCATACTTTTTTGTAATCTTTTATTTTTTTCATTACCTTCTTTCAACTTTCAAATCTTTATTATTATTATTTTAATTCCATGCAACCTTGCACTAGTGCGTTACCATCAATTAGTTCACTTTGTAGGTGTCCGTCATTCTTCATTCATCTTTGTTAAGGTGTTTTGGAATTAATAATGACAGTAACAATGTTTTAAAAACCTATGAATCTAATGTCCATAAGTTGGATATTTGAAGTCATGTTAGGCAACAAAAATGTGGTTTCAATCTTGGATAGCTCCAAATCTCCCAAAATATGGAATATGGAATGGACTATTGTAAAGGAAGAGAAGAATCCAACAATTTGGTTCCTTCATTTCATTGTCAAACTTCAACCATTTTTGGAACAAAATTCTAATCATCCATGTTTTTGTATTCCATTGCTTCGAAAACAAAGGCTAGATGTAACATTCAAAGTAATAAAATTAAAGAATGAATAGATTTGAAATGAAGTATTTCAAATATTGAAACAAGCGAATCATGATCAACAATTAATAAGGTATTTTTTAATTTCAATTTCAATCTCTCATTGTACAAAATGTGGGTTTACAATTAAGACTACATTTCACAAGTAACATTTTAAAGTATCTAGGTTCATTTTAATTAATACATCTAATAACGACCAAATAGAAGGTAAATGCAAGTTACAATGGTTCAATATTGGCAAAAATTACACTCCCTACAAGTCCATATAAGATTCTTTAAAATGATTCAAATGGACATGGTTATTACTTTTTTTTTTAAATTATTATAATCTTTGGATACATGTTCAATCACTTACAAACCTTCACAAATCTATATGAAAACTTGTATTTAATGTAGCTGATATCATTTTTTAATTTGGAAGTCCTAAAAGGAAAACCCACAAAATCCATATGAATATTGCCCCATCTAAAACTTTCAAAAAATATGCTTTTGGGACAAAGAAATTGAAAACAAAGAAAAATTGCAAATCATATGGACTTATGAAAATATGGTTAAATTTTAACCATTCAAAAGTCCTTGGCTATTAAATGATTAAGGTTTTCAAAGAAAAGATTCTTCATATGAGTTTATCATCTTATATTACATTATATATTGAATCCCAATAACAAATTTGGAATGTGAATCAATATAAATTTTCCCATTTTTTGATGTTCTAATCAAATGACTTGTCCATGTTTTTCAACTTCAAAAGTCCATTACTACTAACAAATGAAATTTTTTATCAATAAATAACCACACAGTTCTCTTCATAAGGAATTTATTAATTTGGATCTAAGTCACAATGAATAAATCTAAGGATATGTTAATCACCATATGCATTTGAATAAAAGGTACCTAGGGAAAAAACATTGTTTCATCACAAAAATGAACCACCATAGTTTGCATTTACCCTAAATTGTGTTCTACATATGTGCAAACACCATATCTGGAAAAATAAAAGGATTATAAGTAAGGGAGAATAGTCCTCAACAAATAATTGCCCCACGAAGACTATCAAAAGCCTCCAAAAAAATGACATTATGCGGCATGTTAAATATGTTTTTATATGGGATATCATTTATAAATAAGGTGTTGCCAATGTGTGTGTAAGGAATGTTGAAAAGAAAATGTTAAGGTTCTTATGAAAAATTGGTTTATTAGGTTTATTAGGTAAGAAATGAAAATTTTGCATGCAAAACACCTAATCAAGCACTTTGGAAGGTTCAATGAAAATCTAAATTTCACACTAGATTCAATCCAAATAATTATAAACATTGTGACATTGGGTTGCGGGCCAAATATACACATGGAATTACTTAACACATTTCTTCAAATTTTCTTTTAATCCAAGTTGGAAAATGATGGTGTGAGATGTAACTTTTCCATATTCGCCCTCATCAAAGCATGTGGCAACCAAAATTTTGTTCAAATTGAAAATAACATGAAATGGAGTCATTTATATTACATGCGAACAAGGCACTAGGGAGTCCATTCTCAAAGTTGATGGCATCTCATCCATTCATAATTCAACGAAGGTGCGTGAATTTGGCAACTCCACTTCTTTTGTTTCCTTAGGAAACACACATTGATAACCTAAAATAAAAAACAAAAAGAAGTTGGGAAAGTCCTAAAATTGAAGGACCATATAAATCAATGAGATTGGAAAATCCTTGAAAGAATTGGAAGGAAGGAGCAAAAGAGAAAATTTAGACTACACATTATGAATGTTGAATGATTTTTACAAAAAGTAGTGTGACAAACCATGGTGCATTTTCGAACAATGTCTAAAATCTAACATTGGCTTCCTTGAGACTTTTGATGGCACCAAAAGGATAGAACTCCACAAAAGTGGGAATATTAGGCCTAGAGTAGTGAAAAAAAAACTAGTGTGGGAAAAAAAAATTCATGAGATAATTTTTTTTTTGGGCAAATTCCTCATAGAATTCAACAAAGATGGCAATAAAGGGTGGATTCAAGTAGGTTCTATAAGGTGTATTTTTTAACAACAATAAACTTCCAAAATGAATTGTTGCAACCCTAGCCTTGGGCTCACAACTAAAGCAAGGTCTTACAAAGGTGTGGGCCAAGAGGGAAGCCCGAGAGTCACATTTCATGCTCTTGGAAGTGCAAAAGAATGTGAGGGAATGAACCCTCACACTCCCAAGTGAGCTCCCACTTTGGGAATTGGAGTCCTAGTGGACTTTTGAGTTTTTAGAGAACGATTGCAATAGTCAAAACCCATTGGATTGAGGAGTTTTTTATGTCATCGGAAAGCTCTTGGAACTTAGTTTTCTAAAAATGACATTTGGGTGCTAGTCCCATGACCGGGAATAAAGTATATTATAAGGGGGAAGGTGATGGCTTCCCCCAAGTCCGGGCCATGGTGAGTCTTGTGAATCCGAGTTTGCCCGTGGCTCGTCTTAGCACCAAAAGTGCTCCAACTATGCACTAAACAACTTGTTGTTTGGTTTTGTGTAAGTCCATGTGAGTGAGTGATTGCTTGTCATTCTTCCTAGTCCCATCCTGAAGCTCCAACACGCCCCTTTACCCCCAAAGTGTTATGAGCCAAAGAGCATGCCCCAACTTTCTACTTTTTCGTTGTTTTCACCTCAAACTCACATTTGAATGTACCAAGGAGCTTGGGAGCGCATCATGAGTACTAAGATAACTTATGGGAAAGATAAGAAAGGTTTTTATGATAAATTTTTTTATCATGAGTGGGACGATCAACGCGTTTATAATTCCTTTTGAAGGGAAAATGTAGAAAGTGCTTGTTAATTTTGCATAGATCTTGACCAATAATCCTTTGCAAATCAACCTCAATACCCATTTTTTTGGTTATTTTTCTCAAATAGGTATTCATCTTGTTAAGCATAGTAGATGTCCAAATGTAAATGATAAACTGCTCTAAACACCTTAAGAGGAATTCTCTTACATTTAACCTTGGAACAACACTTTTGCTTAGTAAGGTGTGAATTTGAGTTAAGTTAAACATTGGAGGCAACAAGTGATTAATTTTGAAATAATCCTTCCCAACAAGGACACCTTTCAGATTGAAAATCACATGCAAAGGACTCACCTTTGCACCTTTTGTGTTTTTGGGCGAAGGAGATTTGAAACCTCCAAAAGCAAGTTATGGCCCCTTATTTTCTTCAACAATTTCATGAAGAACTAGAAAAGGTTTTTCATTTCTAGCCCCATCAAATCCTACTATGGTCATGATGGAATAGATAGCCCAAGTGAGGGAAGAAATATTAGCGCAATTTTAAGTGAGGACGCTAAATTTTGTCACAATGAAGGGTGGATTAGAGACAGTGTCAATCTCCTCCATCTCTCTTACCATCTAACATGTCATCTCCAATGCAATTTAGTCCCATCCAATTGTCCAAGTATTTGAATTATCATCCTTTTATTTGCACTAGGGCAAAAATAAGACCCTGGCTTATCCCAATTAGCCAACTTTTCATATGTGGATTCACCCAATTCATAAGAAGCATTGCCTCCATCAAAATTAATATTTGATTTTAAAATCAATAATGGGTTCATGCTTATGTATTTAGTTCTAATAATAGCTTTGTTTTCAGCAAATTCGAGCACCATGGTTTGTCCTTCACTAAAGCATAGGAACTACCTTTCCCACATCGAATGAACTTTCAAAAATGTTGTTGAAAAGTTGTTTCGATTCATACCTAGGATCAACAACAAGAGCCAACACGTTTAAGGTAATATCGACTTAAAAAAAAACCCAACGTACATTCTTTAGTTTTCCCTTATGTGGTGTTGAGCACCACATAAGAAAAAGTCCATTGATTCATCATTTGAACTCAAGTTCACCACTCCTTTTTTTTTAGCAACATGAACACTTAAACCAAGACAACCATCACATGCAAATAGAATCTAGAAAACATCAAATTTTTTTGGAGATTTACTGAAATCACGTATGTAACACAAGTCACATATGGTAACAAAGGAACTATGAAAACAATAGTGGCCGCCAAGTCGATATCAGTGAATATGAAACTTCTAGCAAACCATGAATTATAATTGATTTATAATGCAAAACATCGAAATTAATGTGGCGAAAAAAAATTTAACATCCCTATCAAGCATGACAAAACACATTAAAACACCATTTATAATAGAAAATGTAAACAACATTTTATAGAAAATTTAAAAAATCAAAACACAAAATATACAAAGGTTTATCCAACTATTGGCCACCAAGTGTAGATGTATTTATCTCAAATAGGTGAAGGACTTGGCGGCTGCCAAATGGAAGTATCAAAAAATAAAGTAGAATGAATTGACCTAATTGATATATAATTATAACAGAGAGGTGCAAAAAATTTGGTGGCCATAAATGGAGTTATAAAAACCTATAAATATAACTAACTTCTTTCTTGGTGGCCATTAGGTCAAAAAAATTATCGAAGAAAGGAGAAAGTACCTACCTAGTGGCCACTAGGTGAAGATAAAACCAAAAATTGAAGTTGATACCCACTTGGTGGCCACTAGGTCAATATATAACATATTTTTGACTTGGTGGCCACAAGGTAAAAAAAACATCAAAGACGTTTTTGTAAATACCAACCTAGTGCCCATCAAGTGATGATAAATCCTAAGAGTGTAGCAACTATGCACCTAATGGCCACCAAATGGAGAAAACATCAGAAAGGGGTGTACTAGTGGCCACCAAGGTATGACACCACAATTTAACTTGGTGGCCACTAGGTGGAACAAACAATGTGGAAGGGAGAACCTACCCACCAAATGGGTGAAAGCACACTAACATGTTACACTTTGGGTGTCCCAAAATCCATTTTTCATAGTTTTGAATTTTCAATAGTAGTTTATTCCAATTGATATGTGCAAATGTTGAAATGGGATTCATATGTCAAAAATGAACTCATACATCAAAACAATATGTTAAAATTTCATGGTTAAATCTTTGGTATTCAATCCGTTATGAACTTTTAAAGTTGTACAAAAACATATGAAGGGTCAAGGATAAATTAAATGAACTTGTAAGTGTGAGCAATCATTAATTAAAGTATTTGGTTATTTTCTAAGTAAGGCATTTGGTGGTTATTAAGTAAGTAGATACATTTGGATGGTTGATACATAAATAATCATTGTGATTAACTATGGGACATGAATACAATGAAAAATCATTTCATGTCCACACAACATCCTTCTTCATTTTTGGCTATAATTTTTTTTAAATGTAAAAATTTGGTTATTTCTTACTATTTTTTCTCACTTTTAGTGTTTAAAAATTTCAAACATCACCTCATTTCTTAAAAAATGAATTTTCATTTTTCTTTCTGGTGAAATTACACAAGTTAAAAAAAAACCATTAATGATGATTGGAGGGATTGAAAATGTTTGATTAGATTCTTTTCCATGAAATAGTTTTGTTCAATACCATATGATATGACTAATGTTCGACATTTTTTTGTTGAATATTTATTTGTCTTGAAAAAATGAGGTTCAACAATTTCAAATTTAATTCCTAAAAATCAAGGTTGAAGCATAAGTATGCAAAATACATCTATTTTGTTGCATTTGTAATAGTAACGCAATGATTTTCAATTTTCAAATTTTTGGAAAAGTATCAAAAAAAATTTCTATTTTGTGTTAAACCTTTTACAAGTGATTTTGTGTCAAACATCAATTGTAGGTATCATATCTTTTGGCAATAGTTTTAAAACCAAAGTAATGTAAATCACAACCCTCTTTCCACATGAAGTTCAAATCATGTTTAGTTCAAATTTTAAAATCAAATGTTTTTAATGAAAATTTGAAGCTTATATGAAAGATTCATGATAAAAGAAATCAACAATCTATTGGACATTTTTCCATGTATCAATTACAAAATGATACATGGATCTTCCAACATGAATAGATGGTGTTTTCATGGTACTCAATGTACACAAAAACTTGTCATAATTAAACAATTTTCATTACATCACATTTTATATGTGGTGGTCCAAGATATTTGGAGAAGATTTTGTGATTGAAATGTGTAATTAAAGGTGAATAACATCTCATACTTTCATTACGTTATGAAATTGAAGCACATTCGAACAATTCAATGGTTGATTGGAGTTTTTTTTTAGCTTGTAGGATTTTGTAACAAATATTGGAAATTAATGAAAGGAAGAAAAAAAATAGTTTTAATAAAAAAATTTCCATGAAATTTTGCATACACAAAGAGAAAACCATATTGAACAATTTTCTCCTTCAATTGTTTTAAAGTCATGATGTTTATATTAAATGATAAATAAATGTTCGATAATACATTATGTTACAATAAAGTTGATGATTATGGTCTTTTTAATTTGTAAACTTTTCTCCTATTAAAGATATAATTGGGTTAAGTATTTTTTTTATTTTTTTTACAAAAATAAAATGAATTTTTTTTAAGTTCATGAAAAATGGTTTATTAAACACTTGGTGTTGTAAATAAATTTTATCCAATTGTTGGTGCATAATTACATAAAGATAAAAAGATGAATCGATTGTATATTCATGATTCATGCAACTTGTTTTGTTTTAAAGGCCCAAATCAATTATGTGTGATTTTAAAAAGAATCCAAAGTGAATAAATTTTTACATGTTATGACTTTTGATATCTTATGTACTTATAGTTTTGACACAAAGTGTGCACACCATACCATGGAAATGCCCAAAAAGAAAGCTTGTGTACATGAATGATGTTAGGGCTAACAAATACTAACATTTTTTCAAAAAATGTCTTTTCTATCAACATAACATTATTAATCTTGCACAATGTGTTCATGCCACATATGCGAATGCCTACCCAATGATTTCCAATGTGTTTTTTTTATAAAATCTATGAGACATAAGTGGCTACTATTATGTAATCAAGTATGTGAAGTTGGCAACTTGACTATTTTTTGGGGTGATCTAGTGGCTATCTATCATAGATGCCAATGCTATGGAGTTCATTCATTTGAATGTACATCCATGTACTTAATTTATAATTTAGTTTCAGTTCATTTTTACTTATCTTCCAATTAAGTTTTAATTCATTTCCATTTAAGTCATAGTTCATTTCTAGTTAACTCTAAGTTCATTCTAGTTAAATCTTAGTTAAATTTTAACTAAGTCCAAGTTAACTTCGAATTAATTTCTAATTAAGTCCTAGTTAACTCAAAGTTAATTCAAAATTAACTTTTAATACGTCTTAGTTAACTCTTAATTAAGTTTTAGTTAATTCTAGTTAACTCCCAATTGATTCCTAATTAAGTGCCAGTTAATTTTCTATTAAATTTTAATTAACTCATACTTGACTCTCTGTTAAGAAGGTTTTTGTTAGGGGGGTAAGTTGAGTACTTGATTCAAGATGAACAAAGCAATTAGAATAGGGGTTAATTAGGGAACTTTGTTAGTTTCAATTTTGAATTCTTGTTGCTTTGGATCATAATGATGTGATTTGGGATGATTCAAAAGGGGGGAATCTTGGAGAAGAAAAGGGAAAAAAAGAAGATGAAACATGGAGTTTTAAATTTTTTTGAGAAAAGAATAAGAAGAGCTAGAGGTACTTGCGATAGAAAACCACAAACTTTGTTTTGATATAGCACAAATTTTAAGTGTTATTTTGGGATTTTTTTCAAAAAAAACTTAGGATTATGTTATAATTTGGATTGATGTTTTTAGTAATACAAAGAAGCACAAACTTCTATAGTGATTTCTATTTTTATTTTTTGTGTGAATTTTTTGTAATGTTAGATTATGATAAAATGAATTGTAATCTTGTTTTTAGAGTTTTTTACAATGCATTTTGAAATGTAGATTTTGGTTGTATGCAATAACCATGAATTTGATGTTAGAATGAATTGTAGTGTTAAGTTTGTTGATATTTAAGACAAAAACAATGAACATAGGCATGTGAAATGCAAATATGTTGTTATAGTAATGTGAAATATTCTACAAAAATTTAAATTTCACTTCTACTAGTTTTCAAGAAGCTTCTTTACTTGATGCACACATAAAAGCTTCCTTAGAAGCTTCCTTGAACTAGGTCCCCAAAGGCATATAAATAAAAGTAAGACTTTTCATTTCCTTTCATCTTGCACATTTCATGTTCTTACTTTTAGTTTTTGTGTTGTTTTTTGAATTGCATAATTTTATCTTGTTCCTTATTTGAAAGTTAGAATTAGACCTTTCTTTTAACTTTTGTTCTTGTGGATCTTCATGTCCTTAATAGTTTGAATAGACTCCATTAGGTCTACATTTATTTTTGCGTCTATAAGCCATTTAGGAGTTAGATTTCTTTTGGAGTTGAGTGTGGATTACCCTTCTTCTTCAAAGGAAAAGTTTTCAAAAAGTTGTGGATTATTCACTTCATGTTGATTAAGGTTGTGGATTACCCACCTTTTGTTGGTGTCAAATTTTATAGTGTTCATAATCATGTCTACATCCATGGAAAAAGTCCTTGCTATCTATAGGAATCTTGAACATGAAGATCAAACACTTCGTGAATCTATTCCTCATTTGCAAACCAATCAAGTTTTGACCTCTTTGGGATGCGTTTCAAAAACACAACCCTAACCAAAGGAGGCATAGATCAACGTTCTTGACAAGTTTGACGGCACACTTTCAAAGTTTTGAGGTTTTGTCAACCAAATGCATTTGGTCATCCAACTTGATCCTCATCGATATCCAACTTAATTGCCTAGTTCAAGTTGAACTCATTAGCACCTTATTGTCAAGCACAACCTTTGTTTGGTTCACACCTTTGTTGGAACATCAATCACCTTTGCTAAACGACTTTGAAGCATTTCTTGAAGAGTTCAATGCCACCTTTGGAGATTTAAACAAAGAATGCATATCTAACATCAAAATACGATCTTTTTGTCAAGGATCATGTTCAAATGCGGTATATGGTTTAAACAATTGGCTTGCAATATTTTATGGGGTGAAGCAACATTCACAAGTCAATTTTAGTATTGGGTACGAGGTGATGTAAAAGACTTGTTGTTCACCTTGCCAACGTTTCAACAAATTAAATTAGGCCATTACATAAGTTGTTTGGTATGACAATAGGTTTTTTGACATTAACAAAATAGGCGCTATGAACCCACATCAATAACACAAAGGAGCTTTGCACCACTGGCAACATAAAAAAAAATTCACTTGCAACGCCAACCTAGCCTTTTGGAACCTCACTAGAGGATGACCCCATGCAGATTGATAAAACAAGATTTAAGCCCTTTATGGAGCAAAAGAAATAATTCCAACGTATAAACAATCTTTGTTTTCATTGTGGAGAACTAGGTCATGTTGCTCATGAATGTTTAAAGAAGCATGGACCACATGTAGCACATGCCATCTTTGTTACCAACCCACAAGTAGGGGAGTTAAGAAACAAACATGTTTAGTCTCAGTAAGGACCATGAGGATGAACCTTGATGCATCATGTAATGACAATGGTCCCATTTTATCTTTAGACCCAATGCCATGTTTCTTGGTACCAATCATTGTCAAATGTAGTAAGCTTGTAACAATGGAGCCCAAACACTTCTTAATTCTAGGGCATCGACATGTTTTATGGATAAGGAACTAGTGTGACAATACAAGTTGGCTTTAGTGAAAAAGAGTAAAACAATGCCAATTGAAATCATTTGATGGTCAAAGCCTTTCATCAAGACCAATCACACATGAAACCAAGCCATTACATGTTACCATTGGTTCCCACAATGGCAAGGTTGTTTTTAATGTCATTTTGTTTTCAAGAAATCCTATCATCATTAGATTGCTTTGGCTTGTTTTACAAAATCCGTGAGTGGATTGGCTTATGAGGAGTCTTCACTTTGAAACACCACAACATGAAGCTTTGGAGTGTGAAACCTTCATAAAAAACATGCAAAATTTAGAGCAAAAATAAGACTTAGATGGTATAAGAAGGCCTAGGTGCCCCAAGCTTTTGTTTGTTGGAGCAAAAGCTTTCATGAAGGTTGCCACAAGAGGAGATGCATTTTTTTTTTAATGTTTTTCCTCACCAAATGTTAAGCCACATCCACATGAAATTCCTTCCTAGTACTAAAAATTCAAGGATGTGTTTGACAAGAGAAATGTAGACACCTTACCCAAACATTGACCATATGATTGCACCATTGATCTTGTGAAAAGAACACAACCTCCAATCGGACCCATCTATAAATTGTTGCAAGATGAACTTGTAGTGCTTCATGAATAATTCAATAAAAACCTCGAGAAAGGGTTAATTCAACATTCAAAGTCTCGAGTCGGTGCCCCCCTCTCCTCTTTGTCAAAAAGAAGGATGGTTATTTCCGAATATGTGTCAATTATCATGGATTGAATCGACTCACCATCAAGAATTGATACCCTTTGCCCTTAATCTCAAAATTTTTGGGCTAGCTCAATCATGCCAAGGTGTACACCAAGATTATTCTACGTGGAGCATACAACTTGGTGTGCATTCAAGATGGTGTTTAAAACTTGTTATGACCATTTTGAATATGTTGTGATGTCATTTGGCCTTACTAATGTGCTTGTTGTTTTCCAATGTTTGCTAAATGATGTCTTTCATGAGTACTTGGATGATTTCATGGTTTGTTACATCGATGACATCCTCATTTTCTCAAAGAACATTAAGGACTATGAACGCCATGTAACTTTGGTTTTGAAAAGCTTCAAGAGGGTAGACTTCACACCAAATTGGAGAAGTGTGAATTCCATCAATATGAAATGGAATTCTTAGGTTACATCATCTTTGGAGATGGCATTCACATGGATCCTCATAAGGCTCAAACCATTATTGATTGGGCTACTTCAACTTCTATTTGCACTAGAAGAAATTTGGAAATGAATTATTATAATTTTAGTTGCAAAATAATGGACACATGCGACTATGAACCTTGTAGTCACCTTGGACAAATGACAAAAGACAACCAATTACAAAAACTCCATGTGGCATGTACAGTCATAGCAACAATCACATATCATTTGCGATTGCAATGATTTTTCATCCATTGATTAGTTGTAAAACTATGTGACTACAAATATGATTACATAAAATATTGGGCAACATTTTAAAATATTAAATCTAAATGATTTAATACATTTTTAAATCAACACTTATTAAGGTTATTTTTATACTTATATAAATAATGCAATATAGTAATTCATATTATTGATAATTTCATAAAACTTTAGTCACTACTTAGGTTAAGTTAAAAACCTAATTTAGGTAGCTAGGTAGGCCACCTAATTTAAGTACCTAGGTTATGTAGCTTAACTATGTACAGTACATATAATCAACATACCATCATTGATCACAACTATGTCACTTATGAAATTTGATCCTTTGACCCCAAGGATAGATATCAACTCCTTTGCCATCCAACCACCCCACTTGATGTGAAAATATTATGGAATTCATTCTATTTAGCCCATACTTGACTTTAAACATTGCACAAACATTAATTTCAATATTTCATATTTTATTGATATTTGTCTAAATGGAAAAAAAAGTTGATTCTTAAAGTATTTTCAATGACATACGTGATTAAATATACTTTTCTTCCAAAAATTTACATTAATTTGAAAAAAAAAATTCTACGAATTTTGTTAAATTGAATTACATTTCAATGATGATTTGTTGGATCTTTTTTTCAAGCACGTGATTTATAAATGAAAAATATTTTGCAATAAATGTATAATATAGATGAATAAATAATTTATCTCCCACATATTAATCTTTCATTTCATTAAAAAAATATTGTACAATGTGCTTATAATATATCATAATTTCAATTGATTCACAAATTATTTTTATAAAAGGATAATATATCTATAAGGTTAAAAATTTATATATATATATATCTGTTATAATATTTATGATGTATAATATTTTTTATATTTTATATTTTAATCAAATCACATTTAGTAATGTTAGATAATTAATGTATTTGATGGAATTTTAAGTTTTATATTTTTGCAAATATAATATATAAAATTTATTTAAAATTATGGTAAAAGTCTTATGATCAAATAAATGATATATTTTTTAGACATCTTAAACCTCTATTTGATTTTTAAAATATCATATTTTATTATGATTATAATAAGCTGTAATTTTACCAATAAAATTTAATTTACATGTATAATATGTAAGTAATTAATCAACATATATAACATTTATAAATAGATCATAACTCAAACATATTTAATAAAAATATAATAGTTTGTACTATCCATGTCAATAAACAATACATAAAAACCAATAAATATTTAGACACAAGTTAATTATTAAACAAATATTTTAATTCCAAACATGCCACATATGTTTTATTCATGAAAATATTGGAAATGGAAAGATTATTTGCCCCAATTATCCAAATGGTTATGACTAATTGCAAAAACAATAAGGTTTTAATCCATCCAAGGATCCATTCACAATATTGAATGAAAAATGTGCACTTTCATTTTACTTTTCCATCCAAACATGTAATAGTCACAAATTATAGTTGCATTTGAGATTTCATTCGATTATATCAACATTGTAATCACATATGTGATTACAATAGTTGTATATATGACTACACGCATTGACGACTAAAATGACATGTAGGACTAACTTAATTGTAGTTGTAAAAATAGTTAATTTGGACACTAGTCACATTTATAGTTATAACCACATGGTTGGAATGGACAAGATTTCTTCTATTGTCAGGATGTTCAATGCTTTCTTGGATTTGCCAACTTTTATTGACATTTCATTACCCACTATTCTTTAATAATGGCCTTTCTTATTCAGTTGATTAAGAAGGATCAACCTTTTTCTTGGGGAGTTAAAGCTGAAAATGCCTTTCAATCTTTGAAGGTTCCTTTCACAACTGCCCCACTCTTGATTCATGTAGACCCTTTTAAACGTTTTATTTTAGAGATAAATGTTTCTGACTTTGCAATAAATGCCATGCTTTAACAATTTGGAGAAGACAATCTTCTTCATCCTATCGACTTTTGTTTTCGTAAGTTTTTTCTTGTGGAGATTAATTATGAGATTCGTGATAAAAAACTTTTTGCCATCATGGATGCCTTTGAGGAGTGGCGTCATTTGCTTGAAAAAGCTCAACATGAAATCACTATGTATTTAAATGATAATAATTTGTAGTATTTTATGACAATTTTTGTTTTGATTTGATGCCAAGTTCAGTGGGCATTGTATTTGTTTTGATTCTAGTTTGTCATCACATATCGCCCTAGGTGTTGGCAAGGTAAACCTAATGTGTTGTCCCATTGCTTGTACCTTGCACCTAAGGAAAGAACCTATGAGCAACAATGTGATGTCATTTTCAAGCCTAAACATCTTTGATTTAAGGCATTATCAATAATTCTTAATGACATATCCTTTTTTTGTCATATTCATGAAAATTTAAAGGACACTTTTGTTATTATCATCCAAGGCCAATTAAGGGGTCATCAACAAGTCCATGATTTTTCTAATGATCATGTTAAATTCAAGTTTCAAGATGGTTTAGTTTATCGTGATGGTCTCTTTTATGTTCTTGATGGCCTTGTGCAACTTCAAGTTTTTTAGGTTAAACACGATGTTTTAGCTATAAGTCATTTTGGATTCAACAAGATCATGGAGTTAGTGTCTTGAGATTATTGGTGGCCACAACTTTGGAAGTATGTGAAAAAGTTTGTCAAATCTTGTGATGTTTATGTTTGACCAAAGAATCTTCATCATTGCCCTCATGGTCTCCTTTAACCATTATGGATCCCTACATCCTTGTGATTTTCAATTTCCATGGACTTCATCACAAACCTCCCACCTTCTAGTTCTTATGATTCCATCTTGGTGGAGGTGGATCGTTTAATGAAAATTATTCATTTCATTCTATGTACCAAAACAATAACTAGTGAAAGAACAACCAAGTTAATCCTTGATCATGTTTTTTGGTATCATGGTCTTTTTGAAGGTATCATTTTTGATCGTGGGCCTCAGTTTGCATCCAAGTCTTAGAAGGGTGAAAATTCTTTAAGGTGTACCACATAGGACAAAAAAGGTTTAGTCCTTATTGCAATCTTTTTTTATTCTATATTTTGATCCCCATAAAAAATAATGAGTTAAAAGTTGTCAAGAATTTTAGAAGGATTATATTTTAGACCATTACAATGTTGGATTCCATCATAATCATCCATAAATGTGTTTTTACATGGTAAAAAAAATTAGGTAAAAAAGATAGAAAAGGGTGACACTATGATAAGATTTTGGTACACCTTAAAAAATTTGGACCTGGAAGCAACTTTTTGAACTTTTAAGTATGAAGGTGAAGTTTTCATTAACTTTCCACCCTTAGATTAATGGGCAAATGGAACGAATCAATCAAGTCTTGGAACAATATCTATGGTGCACAACCAATTATCATCAAGATAATTGGGAATTTTCGACCATGGCAAAGTTTTTGCTTATAGGGTGAATTCATAGTCAAAGGAGCCAAGGGGCGCCAAGGTAAAAGTCATTTTCCAAAGACTACACATGACACATGTCATTCCTACATTGGTTTATAATTTATAATTTAATATTTTGAATACCCCATTTAGTATTGCATTTGAGATATAAATACATTTTGACTAGAAATTGATTTTATATCATGTATATTATGCATTCATGCCCTTTATCACATATATATGAATAACTTTTGATAAAGCCACACTTTCAAAATCCATAATTTTCAAGGTAAAAAACACTTTTGAACCAAATGTGTTCACATGGGTTATAAAAACAATTTTCATCAATTCAAGTCCTTTTAATCGTCAATCTTAAAATCATTTCCAATATTCAAAAGGAATGGTGCACATTTGATTTTTAAAAAAAATGTTTGAAAAAAATTAAGACTTTCCACTCTCAAGGTTTGAGTGCTTTGAACATGCAATTTAAAAAAAATTTGTGTCAAGTTTTGAGCATGTAAAATTTGCAAATAATGGAAAATATTCAAAAAAACTTTATAACAATTCAAACTATTATGTTTCCTTTGTGATCTTTCAAACATATAAAAATGTAGTTTTAAAGAATGTCCATTCACTTAGGTGGCTCCTTTGACTGTGATTTTACCTTACAACAATACAATGCACTCATCAACCCAACATACACCTTTTTTTGCAAATCATACTTTGCACCCCAAGTTTGACATACAAATGTGCACAAAGTTTTGAATCCAATAGTTGAAGGTCGAACCATGTGGTTAATGGATGTTTGAACTCAACTTGTATCTAACCTTGAAGAAGCACAAATGCGATACAAGGAGAATGTTGATGAACATCGGAAAGAACAACCTAATTTCAAGGTCGGGGACCAAGTTTGGCTTCGATGACAACATATCAAAACAACAAGGCCATGAGAGAAGTTGGATCATCAAAGGCTAGGTGCATTCCTCATTGTGAAACAAATCAATGTCATGGTTTTCTAACTCAAGCTTCCAAGTTATATGAGAATCTATCATGTGTTTCATATCTCTTTGTTGGAACCTTACCACGCATCTACCATTCCAAGAAGAATCCATGATCCCCTGCCACCTATTAAAGTCAATGGTGAATAAAAATATGAAATGGAAGACATTTTAGATTCTAGGATTTATAATTGTCAACTCTAATATCTTGTTCATTGCCATGGGTATGATGTGAGTGAACACACTTGGGAACCAATCAAAAACCTATCGAATGCCATGGAGAAGGTCCATGAGTTTCATTGATGATATCTAAACACCCAAATTCGTTCCTCATGGAACTCATTATTAAAAGGGTAGGTGATGTCATAGATGCCAATGCCACAAAATTCATTCATTTGAATGTTCATCCATGTACTTAAATTTTAGTTTAATTTCAATTCATTATTGATTAACTTCCAATTAAATTTTAGTTCACTTCCACTTAACTCATAGTTCATTTCTAGTTAACTTTAAATTCATTTAAATTAAGTTTCAATTAAGTTCTAATTAAATCCAAATTAATTTTTAATCAACTTCCAGTTAACCCTTAGTCAACTTTGAGTTAGTCCTAGATAACTCAAAGTTAACTATTAGTTAATTCCCAATTAAATCCTTATTAATTTTTAGTTAAATTTTAATTAATTCTAGTTAACTCTTAATTGATTCCTAGTTAAGCCCAAGTTAACTTTTACTTAAGTTTCAATTAATTCATAATTGCCTTTCAATTAGGAAGGTTTTCAAGAAGCTTCTTTATTCGATGCACACATAGAAACCTCCTCGGAAGCTTCTTTGAGCTAGGTCCCCAAGGGGTATAAATAAAAATAGGACCCTTCATTTCCTTTAATTTGTTCAACATTAGTCTTAGGCATAATTTTGCACAATAACCTTGTCATGTTCTTTTCATGTTCATGTTTTCATTTGTTAGCATAATAAAAAAAAAAAATCATGTTTATTTTGCACATTTACTGTTCTTGCTTTTAGTTTTTATGTGTTTATTTTTTGAATCGCATAATCTTGTCTTGTTTATTGTTTGAAAGTTAGACTTAGACCTTTCCTTTAACCTTTGTTCTTGTGCATTTTCATGTCCTTGACACTATCCTTGTTGATGTAGGCTTGAAAACTTGATAGAGAGTCTAATTTACACTAGTAGAATAAAAGTGAACCACATGAAATTTGAGGTAAAAAAATGTACCCATTACAAGTTTAAAATAGAAAAAATGGTTACCAAGTGGATTTCCATGTAGGGGAGTTGGCAAACACCTACAATATAATGGGGAAGATATGACAACAATATGCAAAAATAAGTATACAACAATTAATTAATGCTACATATAAAATCTTTTAGGGGAATTGAACTTTGATCTTGAAAAACTTACCCATTATAATAGGAGCTTGGAAAAAACAAAACAAGTGAAGTTCAAATTACAAGATTTGTAATTACATACACATGCTGACGCGCCCCCAAGTTCTTGGTTAGACCCAAAAAGGGTCCAACTATGTGAAAGAGCGGAAGTAGGTGGAACTTGGTGCCGCTCCCAGCTTCCGGCACTAAAGGGGGTGAGAGGGGCGTGTTGAAAGCTTCGGGATTAGACTAGGAAGAGGGACAACTACTTAGTTACTTGGTCCTGCATCAAAACCAAGCACAAGTTGGTTAGTTCACCTTCGGAAACACTCTTGGTGTTGGGATAAGCCATGGGCAACACGGACTCACTTAACTCACCATGGCCCAAATTCGGGGGAAGCCACCACCTTCCCCCATATAGTATTCTTTCTATTGCTCTGTCGCACCCGCATCCAAATGGTTTTTATTCCCAGGACTCCCAAGGAGGAGTCCCGAAACTGTCCCGGTTTATACTCCCAGAATTTTGGGAGCTCATAGCTCCCGACTCAGACCTTGGATCGGGATGAGGTGTAAAGCAAACTTGTAGTTCTCCTCAAGAGCTTTCCAACGGTGTGTCGTACTCCATCTGCACACACCGGGATCGGGTCAATTCCCGACTTTTTGTGGTCGGGAGTCAAACTGGCAATTTGACTCTTGGTCCTTCTTTCGACCATAAAGTGTGCTGTTGATGTTCGAATGGCCCATGCAAGGCCATTTTCGACATCTACACTTCAAGAACTTTCCAACAATATAAAGAACACCTCAAGGCGAGGTGTTTTGACCTCTGCAATTGAGCTCTGAAGTTGTGGGAG